>Ga0316204_10000556_pt1 | contig 133845 bp, 124 predicted proteins | sample 6monrhotite_MG_2_FD_205661 | JGI IMG/M metagenome (GOLD analysis project Ga0316204, IMG submission 205661) | Microbial mat bacterial communities from mineral coupon in-situ incubated in ocean water Damariscotta River, Maine, United States -... | ecosystem: Environmental > Aquatic > Marine >... | reverse complement strand
GTTGCGGATTGACCGGGATTTCTGAATAGCTACACTACGTGAAACCTCCCTGTTTAAACTATGCCGGTTGCGGATTGACCGGGATTTCTGAATAGCTACACTGCAACCCGCCAGTACAGGGCGGTCTTGAATGTTGCGGATTGACCGGGATTTCTGAATAGCTACACTCCTGCCTTACTAATGCCACGTTCAATGCCTGTTGCGGATTGACCGGGATTTCTGAATAGCTACACTCCACCACCACCAAATGAGCTCGGCATGATTGTTGCGGATTGACCGGGATTTCTGAATAGCTACACTCGTTACCGCCCGCGTAATCCCTGTGAGCGCGTTGCGGATTGACCGGGATTTCTGAATAGCTACACTTTTCGCGTTCGGCGAGTGTGTCCATTTCTTGTTGCGGATTGACCGGGATTTCTGAATAGCTACACTAATATCGTCGATGCTATTGGACAAGCGCCAGTTGCGGATTGACCGGGATTTCTGAATAGCTACACTTACTTCAAGACGTTTGAACAATTCCGCTCAGTTGCGGATTGACCGGGATTTCTGAATAGCTACACTTTACGTGTCACCCATACATTGGCGTTGAAGGTTGCGGATTGACCGGGATTTCTGAATAGCTACACTTTTTGCCTCATCCTCCGCATCAATGAAGGAGTTGCGGATTGACCGGGATTTCTGAATAGCTACACTCGGGGGTTGGGTAATAATCGTCCCGCTCTCGTTGCGGATTGACCGGGATTTCTGAATAGCTACACTAGATAGGCGTTAACCGATTGAAATATAAATCGGTTAACGCTTTTCCAGCATTAAATCTCGACATTTCGAAGCTAGAAAAGCAATAGTTGTTCGTTTTTTTCATGGCTATCCCGTTGTCGTCCTTTAAAGACTTTTATGTTTTCGTATTGCTTATCAGTTATCGAAACAATTTGTACGGAGCCGTATTCCGGCAAGTGATTTCGGATCCGCTTCTCAAGAGTTTGGCCGCTATCTTTGCCGGAGACCATGCGATAATACACGGAAAATTGAGCCATCGCAAAACCTTGATCCAGCAAATATTCCCTGAATTTTGTTGCTGCCTTGCGATCCGACTTTTCGACCACAGGCAAATCAAACATTACCAGAACCCACAAAATCTCATACCCGCTTAACCAACTTTCCCGATAGCTCAACATTATCAGAATAATCTTCCCGTCTGTCTTAGTTGCGGAAATTCCAGCGAGTTGCTGTTCTCCTGCAAACTGGCAACAAATGTCTGCGCTAGACGATTCAGGGCATTCATGACTGTCGAGCGACCTTTATCCAATACAACATCGACGTCCAACACTTTTGCCAGGAGTCGCTTGATTTCCGGTGTTAGGTCATCTTCAGCGAATAACTCGCCATCCACAATTTCCCGAACTGTTTTGTCTACCAGCGGACGGAACGGTTCCATCAAGTCATCCACAAGTGCGAACGCGTTCTTTCTATTTCGATGGTGTATTCCAAGAGCCGGATTTAACCCCGCACCGCAAACAGCCCGCGCCGTTGCCGCTCGCAGAATACTATAGCCGTAATTCAACATGGAGTTTTCCATTCCGGTTTGAAAATCGCGGCGAAAATCGGTTCCAAGCAAAGCGGTCCAGTACCGCCTCGCGGCTTGGGCCTCCATATTTTCCGGATCGCCTGATTTGACCCGCCGGGCCAAGACATCAAGGTCCGACAGGGACGGAGATGATGGCTCAAAATATTCGAGAACCAGTCTCTGGTTAGTTATTTTTTCCTTCACCACGGCTTGCCATAGGCGTTTTGCAAGTGGTTTTGTGCATTCAATTTGCGCCCATAAAATCCCAGTTTGATCATGATGATTGTCGTAAGGTAAGGAAATTGCCAAGGGATGATGATTCTTCCCACAGGTGATTACCGGGACCGCTCGCTCCGCCAATTCCATTAAAAGCGTTTTAGACAAAGTAATCTGCCGAGCTGACAAAACCAGAGAGGTAATATCATCAAGTGGGACGCGGCCTACCTCATCATCACCGGTTTTGACCACCAAAAACCCACGATATTTTGATAAATAGTGACCATCCTCAGAGATTTCGACAATTTGGGAGACCATACCTAGCCTATCACGTATCCATCTTCTGAGATGCGCAGCTTTTTTCTGAATGATTTACGTAAAATGTTAATGGATACATATGAATGTTTACCTTCAGTTTGATATTGGGGCCGCAAATCAATCTTGTTATTCGTCGTGCTAAATCCAGCAACTTTCATGACTTGTGGCTGTCCGCTGTTAACTAGTTCCACCACGTCATTTTTGAACAAACGCGTAATGAATTTTGCCGCCGGATGGACAGGGGCCCCACTTATTAAGCCATTATTTTTATCAGGCACCTTACCTTTACATTGGGCATAAGACCAAAACGCACCGTGCCATTCATGCTCGCCCGCCTTCCATTTTCCCGGTTTGCCCTTCGGTACTTGCCAGATGTCCACGCATACAAAAGAATCGGGGGCATATGCCTTATAGGGGGCCGAGGGAATGGGCTTTGCCGACTGGTTAGAAACCAAGATTCGAATGGTCTTTATATTATGTTTCTTTCCGAAATTGGTGAGAGTCTTTGCAAGGCCAGCTTTATCTAACCTTAATCCTTTGGCCCGAACGGCATTGATATGGTCTTGCGCCAATGTGCGCCAGCCTCGGTTGCGGATCGCCCCGACTTCTTTTGCAGACAAGGTTTCTATCTTTTTTCGGGTTACCAGAGTGTATCCTCGTAAGTCTGGGTCCTGCTTATCTTCGTCCACAAGACCATAGGCTGTTTCATTAAACATTTTTCCGTTGGCCCCATGATCAGCCTTGTAGGAAACGATAACACACTGCAAACGATCCCGAATTTGATTACGCAATGGGAAAATATCAGGCAACGCGATATGGATACGATCATCAGCGCCGCGCGCGGTTTGACTTGAAACCTGTTGCAATGTGCGCCGGTCGGTCAAACCAACAACAAAGGCATCAATGATATGATGGCGATGATCATTCCGTTCCTTGCGGTTGTGATCTCCCAGCAAATCATTCAAATGCCATTTGCCTCGCATCATGGCGGTTAACCCGCCCGGAATGGTGGCGATCTTGTTTTGGTCGCATATTTGGCACAGGTAGCGCTTGGTTATCTTGGAAATATAGGCACTGTCCGTAAGCTGACGCGCGATAAAGCCGCCGTTCTTTTCAAACCGGTCCATTGCGTCAGCATCAAATCGCCACCGTTTGTTTTTTTGCAGCGATTTCGCTCTGCTGGCGATCTCCGACCAAACGGCCCCGTTGTCGGCATGGCGACCGTCGGCGAACGCCTCGTAAGGTGTTTCATTGCCTTTTAACCTGTTCATCTGGCGTATGGCGACGGTCAGGTTAGCGGTGCTGTTGTCCAAGGTTCGAGAGAAGGGCAGAATATGTTCGATTTCTGCTTCACCATTGAACAGCATTGCCGCAGAAATAATCCGACCTGAAAATGGGCAATGCCTAGTCAACTGGTCCACACCGAGTTCTTCCCACAGCCTTATTTTTTTCAAATCGAGCCCGGATGGTTCCTGCCCGCCGTTCAAATCACTGAACAGTTTCGACCGTTGATCGTTGGCTTTGGCAAATTTAGCGTTTTCTTTTGAAATATCGTTTCGGGCTTTTGCGGTTTTCTTAAGTTCCCTGACCAATTCCACATGAATTTCCGATGGCGGCCCAAACCGGTCAATCAAGCGGTTAATGAGTTTTCTTAACTGGTTTAGGGCAACATGTACGGTGGGGTTATTAATTTTGCCGTAGTGTTGTTCAGGGTATTCAGTCGCGTCAAAATCCAAAGGTTTCCCGCCGATCACGCTGCCCTTTAATACTTCACCGTAGTAGGGGAGTCTTTCCAGCAACTGATCCACGGTTCGATGACTGTGATGCATAAGCACGCCATCGTTATCCCAAACCTCCCCAACGGCTTCGTCATATCGTTTCCCGGATTTCTCCATTATATCAACGCAGCGCATCATGAACTTTCGTGACAAATGCCCCGTTGCCGATGAAAGTTTAAATTTGCTGATAGATTTTGCTTGGCTGTCAGAAAGCGCAAAGCGCTTCTTTAAGGTGCAGATTAACGTTTCGTCATCTTCGGCGTCATGTAGCATTTCAACCAGATCGTTCTGATCATCGGCGGACAAGCCACCCCAATCTGTCCCAACCATTTCCGGCTTCCGCATATCAATGGCCGTCGTATTGCCGTTTAACTTATCCCGGGGTCCTGTTTCTAGGTTAAACAAACATCCACGCGGGAACATAGGGCTACCATCAGGATTCTTTAGTTTACGAACGGCACCAAACGACATGGTTTTTTGAGTATTAAGGCATTCAATCAGCTTGTTTCGCTGCACCCCGCTCAATTCAAACTTTTTGAGATTGTCGCCATAGTATTGGAGATTGGCAACTTCCTGCAAAATCCGAAAGTGCTGTGAAATCGGCAAGTCTTTGTGGGCGCGATATTCATTGACAAAAAACTCACACCGTCCGCGTTCGACAGGTTTCAATTTTCGCTGGAAAAAGATGCCATCAAACTTTTGCCGCTTGTTGCCGTTACGCAAGTCATCCCAATCATTACCGGACAACGTATGGTGCGCTTCCTGTTTTTTGCGTATGGCGTCAAATTCCTGGAGATACATTCCTCGGTCGGCATAAAGATCACCCTCTTCCCCGCGAAACCGAACAGATTTGTCTGACGTTAACTGGCCGCTCAGCCATTGCCCCAACGTTTGGCCGTTAAGGGCCGCCCGTAACTCTGTAATCTTCGGCTTGATTATCCCGGCTTCTTTATCATCCCCGTCGCTCTTGCGGTTGGATAAGAACCCTCGGCGCTGGTTAATGTGAAAAAGGGCGCGACCCAATTCGTACGGGGTCAACTCCCTGTTAATTCCGGCTGCTCTAAGTTCATATGGGTTGAGGACTTCGAGGGCTTTGCGATCTTCCTTGTTTTTGGGCATTAAGCTTAAGTCAACTAGGCGTTCGATCAATTGCTGTTTTCTAATTAACCGACGATCTCGGTTTCGTCTGGCACCGCGTGCCGCCCGTCTCTCAACGGCAAGGCTGTCGCCGACGCGGCCATTGCTTGATGGCTCTCTACCATCCGGGAAAATACGCACGCCAGCATCTTTCAGTCCTTGTACGTCGCCAGTGGGGCCTAAGCTAAAGGCCGCCCAACCTAACGAGTTCGTTCCCATGTCTAAAGCCAGCCGCCACGCCATATCCGCACCCCAAGCTAGATTTTGTATAAGATAGCTAAATCATTGGTTTAACATTGACGGATCTGTCCTAGGGATGCAATATACTCTTGAGTGTAGCTACTCAGAAATCTTGGCAATTCGTTAACACGACTTATGTCAAAAGATTTAAAGACCGGGTTCGCCCGGTCTTTTTTCGTTTGCCTCTGTATTCATAAGGTTAGCAAAACAATAGGTGATAGCTAATAGAGCACCGTATCCGTGTATGGGATTTTTTACATCGACACATATATGTCCAATTTGTCATCACTTAAATCCGCCGACGTCTAAAGCTCCGGTCAAAATTCGATCCTTTTAATTTTTCGAAATTAGTGATTTCCACACTCACAAGCTATGGGAACGACGAAACCGACCCGCCAGATTTTCTCATTTGGCCGTATACCTATACGGGGTTTGAGTGGACATTCCCGTATACGTATACGGACCCAAGAAAATTCCCCAATTTTCTGAAACGGTGTTTCCTATAGGTAACGAGCCTAAAGGAAAACGACATGTCCGATTCGCTGAAATTTCCGGTTTTTCCCGGCGCAATTAAGACGCCTTTCCCTAAGCTAAGGGAACCGCGCATTTTATTCGATTTTATGTCCTGTTTCGTCAAGCCCGATTCGCGACCCTTAAGGAAACGCTGTCGGGCAGTTGGGCAACAGGAGGGCATCAATTGCTTAAGGTAAATTCCTTTAAAGGGTTCCCGTATACGTTACGTGTTTTTGACGGGTATTTCCGCCCGACACGTTACGTGTCAGGGAATAAAAATCACGTAACTAGAATATTCCTGCTTTGCCGGTTTCTGCACGTAGGGTGGCCCCTACGTAGCGTGGTAGCGCGATTTCCGTATACAGAATATCCCTATACCCGATTCGCTGATGTTGAGGTGCCCAAGGCAATAATTGGCGGTTGCCCACCTTAGGTTAGGTGGGGGTCAAAATAAGCATCAGCCGTGCGATCCTTTAAAGGGTCGTGAGTGTACCCGGACAAATATTTTACCCTTTAAAGGAAAGGAGCCAAAAAAATGAAATTCTACGTTTTTCCTTTAAAGGGGTCGGATGCCTTTAAAGGCGGATATCCCTTTAAAGGAATTCGACGGAATCACGCGATTCGGGTTTATTCGGGGTCAGGGAATTTCCTTAAGGGACTGCCCCTTAAGGACATGAGACAGGAGGCACCTCTCTAGGGTAATGACTCTAGGCTAAAGGACAAACGGCAATGAAGTACGGCAGAGCGAACGAATCAAAAGACGGACAGGACAACCTTTAAACCTATGAGCACGGAAGCGACCCTTAAGGCAAATATCCCGCCCCGGCGTTACCTCAATCGTGAGGAAGCGGCGGCATGGATCGGGGTTTCCGTGGACACCTTTATGACCTTTAGCATTCCCTACAGCGACCTCGGGCCGCGCTGCAAGCGGTGGGACATTGTTGATATCGAAGACTATCTCAATGATAATAAATCCTGCGACAGCGCCCGAACCTCAGAAATGAAGAGGAGACGGCATACATGCGTATCTACAAACGCAAAGGCTCACCCAAGTGGTGGGCAACGTGGAACGACCAGAAAGGCCGAAGACAGCGCAAGAGTACTGGGACTGACGATAAGGCCATAGCCCAAGCCCTTGCCGCCAAATGGCAGCAGGACGGCTTCATGGAACAGCATTTCGGTGTTATCCCCGATGTTCCGTTTCGTGATGCCCTGTTGCGATATGCAGAAGAGAGAAAACGGAAAAATCCGGATAGTTACAAGGGCAGCCTTAAATACAAGTTGCAACTGATCTTGGACACGTTCGGAGACTACATGCTGACGGAGATCGACGCTAAAATGATCCGGGAATTTGCCAATAAACAGGGTGCCAAAGTGAAGGAAGCAAGCGTGCTGCGGAATTTGGCTGTCCTGAAGGCGATCCTGAACAAAGCCAAGAATGAAGGGGAACTGGTATCCGTCCCGGTTTTCCCGAAAGGAAAAATGCCCAAAGGCCGTACCCGGTGGTTAACCCAAAAGGAAGAACACCGGTTGCTGAATGCGGCACCTGAACGCTTAAGGCTACTGATCGCCTTCGCCTTGGATACGGGCGGCAGGCGTTCGGAACTGTTCAGGCTTGATTGGCGCTATGTGGACCTTCCCAATGGGCGGGTAACGTTCATCGAAACCAAGAATGGTGAAGATCGGTCTATCAGGCTGACAGAACGCGCCCGGCAAATTCTGTTGGCAATTGGCCCCAAGGATAGCGGGCCAGTGTTTACCTACAACGGAAAGCCCTTAAAAGACGTGAAAACGGCCTATGACCGCGCCCGCAAGAAAGCGGGTCTGGAAGATTTCCGGTTTCACGATTTGCGCCATACATTTGCCTCACGCCTCGTGCAGCAGGGATTGCCCTTGTACGAAGTGATGCATATGACCGGGCACAAATCACTGTCGATGGTTCAGCGTTATTCGCATCTCGCACCTGAGTATCAGGAACGTGCGATTGCGGCGCTTAACCGTTACGGGCACAATTTGGGCACACTGGGAATTGAAGTGCCAGAAGGTGAAAATCCAGAAAACCAAAACCCCTTGATTCCTCAAGGGGTTGTAATGGTGGAGCCGATCGGGATCGAACCGACGACCTCGTCATTGCGAACGACGCGCTCTCCCAACTGAGCTACGGCCCCGTTATCACTGATGTCTGCCAAGAACCCTCGGCGGATTGGCAAGATAATGAGATTTGGGCACTCGGTTTGTCAAGATGCTGACGGCTGGGTTTGTCAAGATGCTGACGGCTGGGTTTGTCAAGATATTGACGGTCGGAAAATCGTGTCCTGGCCTTGCGCGGGCCTGATGTGGTGGTTACCTTATGGCCCAGTTTCAACCGCCAGGATCGCTATCACCATGGACATCGTTTTGGGGCCTCTGCTTCAGGTTATCTTGATCGTTCTTGACCTTTATGTGTGGGTCATTCTTATCGGCATTATCCTGAGCTGGCTGATCGCCTTTAATGTGGTCAATTCCTACAATCGTTTTGTTCACATGGTCGGTGATGTGACACATCGCATGACCGAGCCGTTTCTGGCGCCGATCCGTCGGGTTCTGCCAAACTTCGGCAACCTTGACCTATCGCCGATGGTCTTGATCCTGGGGATCATTTTTGCCCGCGGGGTCATTGAAAGGCTGCTCTATAACCTTGGCTGAGGTTTTGTCTCCATTTGAAAAGACAAATAAGGGGATAAGGGTGTCCATCCGCCTCTCGCCCAATGCGGCAAAGGACCGGATCGACGGCATCGTCGCCAACGCCCAAGGAAATGGCGTATTGCGGATAGCAGTCACGGCGGTTCCGGAACAAGGTCGCGCAAACAAGGCGATGATCAAGCTTTTGGCTAAAACCTGGCGATTCCCAAAATCTTCGCTGTCGTTAATTCAGGGAGCCAAAGATCGCAACAAGGTGCTGACGATTGAAGGGGACACGAGCGAGCGATATGCCTATCTGCTGGCCTGGTCCCGTGAATTGCTTAAGGAGTAAGGAACAAAATGTCTGAATCGAATATCATTGATGGCAAGGCTTTCGCCGCCAATCTGCGCGAACGCGTCGGTGCTGAAGTCGCAACTCTTAACGCCGATCACGGATTGGTTCCGGGCCTGGCCGTTGTGCTTGTCGGCGAAGATCCGGCCAGTCAGGTTTATGTGCGCAGCAAAGGCAAGCAGACGACCGAGGCCGGCATGGAAAGTTTTGAGCACAAGCTGGATGCGGCAACGCCCGAAGACGAGCTGCTTACACTGATTGACAAGCTCAATACCGACGATGCGGTGCACGGCATCCTCGTCCAGCTGCCGTTGCCGGACCATATTGATGAGAGCAAGGTCTTGGCCGCCATCAACCCCGACAAGGACGTCGACGGTTTCCATGTCATCAATGTCGGGCGCTTGTGGACCGGGGCTGACGCCATGGTGCCGTGCACGCCCTATGGCTGCATCCTGATGCTGAAAGAGGCCCTGGGGGACTTATCGGGGAAACGCGCCCTGGTGCTCGGGCGCTCTAATATCGTCGGCAAACCGATGGCGGCGTTGCTGCTGGCGGAAAGCTGCACGGTTACGATTGCGCATTCGAGAACCAAAGACCTGGAAACCCGTTGCCGTGAGGCGGATATTCTGGTGGCGGCGGTCGGGCGCGCCGAAATGGTCAAGGGCGACTGGGTCAAACCCGGGGCCACGGTTATTGATGTCGGCATCAACCGCATCGACGCGCCGGAGAAGGGTGAAGGTAAAACCCGCCTGGTCGGGGATGTGGATTTCGGTGAAGCCAGTAAGGTCGCCGGGGCGATTACGCCGGTTCCCGGTGGCGTTGGCCCGATGACCATCGCCTGTTTGCTGCGCAACACGGTGGTTGCTGCCTGTCGTCAGAAGGGTATCCAGGCTCCGGATATTTAGCGCTCTAACCGTTTGATATATAATAAATTGCTGCACTTTATGCTGCACACGTCAGGTGCGGCATTTATGGGTAGCAGGCAGATCAAATGTTGAGCTTTCCGGATGCCCGCCCGGGCATCCGGCGTTCGGATCAGGCGGCGTCGGCGGGGGCCAGTAAAGCTTTTCTGGCAGGTGTGCTGGTATCCTTCAGGTTGCGCTGAAGGCGGGCGTTGCGTTCTTCCAGGTGACGGATTTCCATCTCAGCAGACTCGAGCCGACGGGTTAATTCACGGGCCCGTTTACGTGACCGTCCTGCAGCCAGCCATGCCGCCATGCCGCCCCACAGAATACCAACCATCAGGGCGGCCAGGATCAAGGCGAACAGGGGAATGCCAATTGCCGCCGGGAACGGCCAGAAATCAATTGTAACCGCACCGCGGTTGACCAAGGAAAAAATGATGATCACCAAAGCCAGTGGAATGGAGATGATCCAGGATATGAACTTACTCAATGGTGTTGTCCTTATCGGATAAAAGACAGGCAGCTCATGACCCGCCCGACTCAGCCACCCGTACCGGCCACTCTGCTCAGCTGCCCGTATTCAGGCGTTCGCGAAGCTGCTTCCCGGTCTTGAAATACGGAATGTATTTTTCATCAACCTTGACGGCTTCTCCGGTCCGCGGGTTCCGTCCGGTCCGTGCGCCGCGTTCCTTCACCGAGAACGCGCCAAAGCCACGAAGTTCGACCCGATCACCGTTCGCCAGAGCGGTGGTAATTTCTTCAAAAATAGTGGTCACAATGCGTTCGACGTCACGCTGATATAAAAGCGGGTTTTCAGCGGCCAGAAGCGCAATCAATTCGGACTTGGTCATAAACGCTCCTCTGTTTCTCCGGCACTTTTATCGAAAGCCCGAAGAGATTTTGTGTTGATCATCATCATTACAATGCAGGGTGCCAAAGAGAGATCACCCCGTCAAGTCTAAGTCGTTCAGAAAGAAGCGTTTTTCCAACCAGCCCGCTAACAAGATCTCGCCAGGGTTCATCATCATGGGATATATCGATGTCTACGACAGGTAGGTTCTTGGATATTTTTTTCTCGTCGGCCAGCCAGCTACGGGCGTCTTCAAGTGACCCCATGGCATCGACAAGGCCTTCGGATTTTGCCTGGCGCCCGGAGAACACCCGCCCATCGGCAAGGGCCAGGACGTCTGCCCGGCCAAGGTTACGGCGTTCCGTCACCATATCAACAAACTGTTCGAAAAAATCGCCAATCACGGCCTGGATTGCGGCGCGCGCATCGTCGCTAAACGGCTCCATTGGATTGGGCTGGGCCTTTAACGGGCCGCTTTTTATAGTTTCAGGTTTGATCCCGATGTTGTTCAAAAGGCCTGTAATATCAGCGGTTTGCAGGATGACGCCGATAGAACCGGTCAGTGTGCCGGCACGGGCGTATATACGATCAGTACCTATGGCGGCCATATAGGCGGCTGACGTCGCCGTGCCACCCATCAGAGCGACGACAGGTTTGTCGACCGAAATTTTGCGAAGCTGAGTATAGAGGGATTCTCCACCGACGAAGGTTCCGCCAGGGCTGTCGATGGTAACGATCAAGGCTTTTACAGTGTCGTCGCTGGCAACTTCTCTCAGGGCTTGGTCGCGGACGGCATCATCCAGGATGACGCCCTCTATGGTAAGCCTGGCGACATGATCTGATCGTGAGGAAAAACCACCAATGCGGCCAACGGCGACGATGATCGCCAGCGCGACGGCGCTGACACCAACGATCCGCCAAAAGATCAGGCGCCGTTTTAAACGGCGCCTGTCGATGATTGCATCTGATTGTATTGACATTATTCAGTGTCCGGCAGGCTGGTCCGGACCATCGGCCCGGACCATACCGTGTTCAAACAAATCAGGCGTCTTCGCCATCAGCGGCTTCTGCTTCGGCCGGTTCATCATCTGATTTGGCCTTGGCTTTGGTCTTTTTTGGGGCAGCCTTTTTCTTGGCTGGTTTTTCGTCCCCGTCCGCATCATCAGCCGCCTTGTCGTCTGCCTTTTTAGCAGCTTTCTTGGCAGGTTTCTTTTCCGCTGCTGCGTCATCTGCTTCAGCTTCGGCTTCAGCTGGCTCAGCGTCAGCTTTCTTTTTTGCGGCGGCTTTCTTAGCCGGTTTTTTCTCTTCCTTCGGCTCTTCTGCAGCAGCTGTATCGGCTTTTTCCGCCAGTGCAGCACCGAGAATATCGCCGAGAGAGGCTCCGGAGTCAGAAGATCCGTACGCCTTCATGGCGGCTTTTTCTTCCTGAACTTCGAGTGCCTTGACCGACAATGTCAGGCGACGACCGGACTTGTCGATTTGGGTGATCTTGGCGTCCAGCTTCTCGCCGGTTGCAAAACGGTCCGGACGTTGTTCGGAACGCTCACGGCTAAGCTCAGTTTTACGCACAAAGCCCTGCATCTGGTCGACCATAACCTCGATACCGTTGTCGACAATTGCTGAAACCGTACAGGTGACAATGTCACCTTTTTTCAGCTCGCCGGCGCCCGATACAAACGGATCGGCACTCAGCTGTTTAACACCAAGAGAGATACGCTCTTTGTCAACATCCACATCAAGGACCTTGGCGCGAACCGTATCGCCCTTGTTGTAATCGGTCAGAGCTTCTTCGCCGGTTTTGTCCCAGCTCAGATCGGAGAGGTGGGCCATGCCGTCGATTTCGCCTTCCAGGCCGATGAACAGACCGAACTCGGTGATGTTTTTGACTTCACCCTCAACTTCGGTGCCGATCGGATGACCAGCGGCAAAGGAATCCCACGGGTTGTCCATGCATTGTTTGAGGCCAAGAGAAATCCGGCGCTTTTCCGGATCGGCGTCAAGCACCGTAACTTCCACTTCCTGAGAGGTGGAGACAATCTTGCCCGGGTGAACGTTTTTCTTGGTCCAGCTCATTTCAGAGACGTGGACAAGGCCTTCGACACCAGCTTCGAGCTCAACAAATGCGCCGTAATCGGTGATGTTGGTCACACGACCGGTGAAGCGGGTTCCGTTCGGGTATTTGGCCCCGACACCTTCCCATGGATCAGCTTCAAGCTGTTTCATACCAAGCGAGATGCGCTGGGTTTCAGCATTGAAGCGAATGACCTGAACCTTGATGGTCTCACCAATTTGCAGGGCTTCGGAGGGGTGGTTGATCCGCTTCCAGGCAATATCGGTAACGTGCAGCAGACCATCAACACCGCCGAGGTCAACAAATGCACCGTAATCAGTGATGTTTTTGACGACGCCTTCGAGGACCTGACCTTCGGTCAGCTGGGAAATCAGTTCGGAACGGGCTTCCGAGCGACTTTCTTCGAGAACGGCACGGCGTGACACAACGATGTTGTTGCGCTGGGCGTCCATCTTCAGAATCTGGAACGGCTGCGGTGTGCCCATCAGCGGGCCGATGTCGCGAACCGGGCGAATGTCTACCTGAGAGCCGGGCAGGAAGGCCACGGCACCAGCCAGGTCAACGATGAAGCCACCTTTGACACGACCGAAGATAACGCCGTTCACACGAACATTGTCGGTGAAGGATTTCTCAAGTTCGATCCAGGCTTCCTCACGACGGGCTTTCTCGCGACTCAGGCGGATAACGCCTTCGCGATCTTCGTAACGTTCGACATAAACGTCGACATCGTCGCCAACGTTAAGGTCCAGGTCCTGGCCAGGGGTGCCGAATTCTTTCAGCGGCACGCGGCCTTCCGATTTCAATCCAACATCGACAACGGCGACGTCGTTTTCAATGGCGAGGATGGTGCCTTTCAGCACACGGCCTTCAAAGCCTTGTTCGCCAATTGATTCCTCAAGAAGGTCTGCAAAATTCTCTGTAACGGGGGGGAGTTCACTGCCGCCAGCGGCGGTCTCTTTGGCTGGAGCCATCGGGTCTTCCTTTCTTGTGTTTTCTGGCCAACCGGTTGGTTCCGGTGGTCTCAAAGTTAATCCAAATCCGCAATTACCGACTGAGTGCCGGTGCGGGGTGATGTGTGACCTCTTTTATGAGGTTTCCTTAAATCCTGGAATTGATGAATTCTAGAGCCTCTGCGAAGGCCTGCTCGGCGTCCAGATCACTGGTATCAAGCAGCTTAGCGTCTTCGGCGGGCTCCAGAGGAGCAGCTGCTCGTGACGAATCACGAGCATCACGTTCCTTCATGTCTTCCAAAACGCGGGCATATATAGCTTCACTGCCCCGACCAAGCAACTCCTTTAATCGTCGTTCGGCCCGGACTTCCGCGCTTGCCGTAATGAACAGCTTGGCCGGAGCATCGGGGCAGACAACGCTGCCGATGTCCCGGCCATCCAAAACGGCACCGTTTGCGCCATCTGGGGGGGTTGCGGCAAAGTCCCTTTGAAACTGCAGCAGGGCGGCGCGCACGCCGGGAACCGCAGAAACCTTGGACGCCGCCTGACCAATATCTTCAGTTCTAAGGTCACCGGCGTTCAGGTCATCGGCCTCAAGGGCTTCGGCAATCGAGGTTGCAAAACCGGGGTCTTCGGGATTACCGCCCTGATCCAGAACTTTTTTGCCGACGGCCCGGTAAAGCAGTCCGGTATCCAGATAGGCGAGGCCAAAATGTTTGGCCATGCGCCGGGCCATGGTACCTTTTCCAGCGGCGGCCGGTCCATCAATGGTAATGATCATCTGTTAATCCTTATGGTCCCTCAGGGTATAAATTGTCTTATGCGCTCCTGATGTCGGCACCCAGACTGTTCATCAATCCGGCGAAATCGGGAAAACTGGTCTCAATGGGTGAAGCGTCATCAATCGTCATCGGCTGATCGCTGATCATGCCAAGCACCAGAAACGCCATGGCGATGCGGTGATCAAGATCGGCAGCGATCATCATGCCGCCACGGGGCGCCTGGCCGGTTCCATGAACGATCAGGGTGTCCTCGGTCTCTTCGACCGAGACGCCTGCGGCGGCCAGGCCTTTTGCCATGGCGGCCAGCCGGTCACTTTCCTTGACCCGCAGTTCGGCGAGACCGTTCATGCGTGTCGTACCTCTTGCGAGGGCCGCGGCAACAGCCAGAACCGGGTATTCGTCGATCATAGAGGGCGCGCGGTCGGCCGGCACGTCGACCCCTGTCAAAGGTCCGGCGGTCACCGTCAGGTCGGCCAATGGGTCGCCTTCACCACCGCGTTGGTTATCAATTGAGATGGATGCCCCCATCTCTTTGAGCGTTGTCACCAGTCCGGCGCGCAACGGGTTGATGCCGATGCCTTGCAGTTTGATTTTTGATCCCGGCACCAGAACGGCAGCGACCATGGGAAATGCGGCCGATGATATGTCGCCGGGCACAACAATGTCTGCGGCTTCAAGTTCCGGCTGTCCACTCAGGGTAATCCGCCGAGACCCATCGTCCTGGTCGATGACGGCGACCTTGGCGCCAAAATGACGAAGCATCAGTTCGGAATGGTCTCGAGTCGGCTGGGGTTCGATAACGGTTGTTTCACCGGGCGCATTCAGCCCGGCCAGAAGAATGGCGGATTTGACCTGAGCCGAGGCCACCGGCAACGTGTACTCAATGGGCAATACGGTTTCCGGGCCTGTTACGGTGATCGGCAGGCGACCACCGTCTCTGGAGGTAAACTGAATACCGGCCTCGCGCAGTGGCGCCATGATCCGCTCCATGGGGCGTCGACACAGCGAGGCGTCGCCGGTGAACGTCGACGAAAAGGCGTGGCCGCCGACCAGCCCCATAAGCAGACGTACGGCGGTGCCTGAATTTCCCAAATCGAGAACCTGTTCGGGTTCGCGCAGCCCGCCGACGCCCCGTCCGATTACCCGCCAGACGCCCGCTGCGTCACGATTGATCTCGGCCCCGAGGGCACGCATGGCTGCGGCTGTGGCCAGAACATCTTCGCCCTCCAGCAGGCCTTCGATCCGGGTTTCGCCGATGGCGGTGCCGCCCAGCATCAAGGCCCGATGGGAGATGGATTTGTCGCCCGGGACCCGGACGTCACCGATGAGCGATGATGATTTCTGTGAACAAATTGCGTTCAACCAAGGTCCCCTTTTATATGGCCACACGGCCTCTGCACAAATTCCGTACCGTGGCCGCTCTCTAGCATGGTTTTTAGGGGGTTTACAGACTTTGTATCGGTCTTGGCGGCCATCTTGAGGTTCGCTGATTTCCTAAAAATTGAAAATTCCGTATTTTGGTTTTGACAGAGGCGTCTGAAAATGGCAATTGGCACATTATTAGTGAAATTATTGAAACGATCCAGTCGGAGAAATAAGCGTGGCTAAACCGGATTTAGGAAAAAAGCACGTCTGCCAGAGTTGCGGCGCAGCATTTTATGATCTTAACCGCAAACCCGCCGTTTGCCCTAAATGCGATGCCGAGGTGGTTGCCGTTGTCAAAGGACGCAAGGCCGCTGCTGAAAAGGTCAAACCTGCGGAAGAGAAACCTGCAGAAAACAAGGACAGCGAAGAGCTCGAAGACCTTGATGGTGTCGATGTTCTGGAAAACGACGACGATGACGACCTCGCTGATGACGAGGAAGATGATGAACTGATTGAAGATGCGTCCGACTTAGGTGTCGACGACGATGACATGTCGGAAGTTAAGGAGCACATCGATCTCGGCGTTGAAGACGGCAAAGACTAACTGTTCTCGCGGTTTGGGGTGACTGTTTAACCGGCGCCCTAAACTTAAATCGCCGACGGCCCCGGTTTTTGCTTGCCAACCGAGGGCTGGCAGCCGTATTTTCCGCCCCGGCGAACCCAACGCCGACAGGTAACACAATTATGGGGCCGTAGCTCAGTTGGGAGAGCGCAACACTGGCAGTGTTGAGGTCGTCGGTTCGATCCCGATCGGCTCCACCAAATTTTTCTGGCAAAACCCCTAGGGAAACCTTGGGGTTTTGTCCGTTGTGGCGGGTGACTTAACCTAAGATAATTAAAATTGCCGGCGTTATGGCTAAACTGTCAGACAAATCCGCAGATTTTGTGGCGTAAACGATTGGTCCCAGATTTAGGCAACACGAGACGCAGACAACAAATGTCCGTTAAAGGTCTTCGAAGTCCCGTATTTCAGAGGCGCCGTGGTTCCGTCACGGTGTCCTTTCTGGTTGCCTGCGGTATCCTCTTTCAAACCTTTGTGCTGGTCGGGCAGGGGCTGGCGGCACCGGCTCCCGAAGAGCAGTCGTTATTATCTGCCCTTAAGGGGATTTGTCGGGCCATTCCACAAGATGAGGAAAACGTTCCCGTTGCTCCCCTCTGGCCCTCGGACCCCAGATGTCTCGTTTGTCAGGTTGCCAACATGGTTGCGGTTATGGCAACCGGGGCCGGCCATGACGCGCCATTGACGATCCTCGAAAATTATATTTTCCCTCAATACAACAGCACCAGTTCCGACTGGGCATTCCGGATATCCGGTGCACGCGACCCCCCTATCCTTCGCGTCTGATCTGAGCCCCGTCTGCGGCTGGCTGACGATACAGCTACTTGTGACGGGCATTTCATAAAATCAGAAACAGTAATTGCCGACCAACAGCAGTGATGCGGTGACCCTAAGGCCGGTCTCCACGGCAGCTGCCTCAGGCAAGGGATAGAATGATATGAGTGTTAATCATAAATGGCTTCAAAATAATCTGGATAGCTCGCTTTCAGAGCGATTGAGAGAGCTCGGTATTACCGGTGCACCGCAAAAGGTCGAGGCCGGCGAACGACTGTGTGCCGCGACCTGTTGCGACGCCTGCTTTTTCATCATTGAAAACGGGGTTGTCGAGGTGTCGACGCTGCTTAATGAAGGCCGGGAAGTTCCCGTTGAGTTGTGTGGAGAAGGGGCGATCGTCGGGGACGTTATTCTCGAGGGCCCTCAGGAACGCACGACGACTGCCCGCGCCCTGACCGAGACGACCGTATCCAGGATCGATGCTGCTACATTCAAACAACACCTGTCCACGGACAAGGCACTTCTGTCGCAGGTTATGGCGAAACTCGATAACGATATGCAGAGAACACAAATGTCGAACGCCATGGTTAAGTTCAGATCGGGCACCCAGCAAATCGGATGTTACATTCTCGACATATGGGAACGGCGAAACAAAGACCGGCCGCTGCGGTTACCTTTTAACAAGCTGGCCCTGGCCAACCACCTGGGCCTGACGCCGCAAAGCCTGTCACGGTCATTCCGCCGGTTGCGAGAACAGGGATTGGATGTGCGTGGGTCAGAGTATCTGGTGACCGACACGAAGCGCCTGCGCGCCTATTGTGGGGTGAGATGACCATGGCCTGTAGAGCGACAATGGGATCCGACGACAATCATCCGCTTGATCAAGCGGCGCTTGCCTCAGCACCGATTTTTCAGAACCTTCCGGATCAGGTGCGTGACGAGATCTGTCATTTGTCGACGCACTTACAAGTTGGCAAAGGACATAGGATATTTTCCGCAGGACAGTTGGCCGAGAGCCTGTACGTGCTTGTCGATGGCCAGTTAAAACTGTTCCAGGATAATCTGGATGAGCAGGAAAACATTATTGACGTGTTTTGGCGGACGGGCGAGATGCTGCTGGTCTCACCGCAGGCGCAGTCGGTGTTCCCCGTCTGCTGTGAAGCTCTTGGCCGGGCACGGATACTCTGCATTCCAACCGCCCTCATGCAGTCTCTGGTGTTGGAACACCCGGACCTGGCCGTGTCTATGATCACGGAAATGGCACGCCAGAAACGCAACGTTCAATGCCTGGTCGCCGAGCTGAAATCAAAAACCGTGCTCCAGCGGCTGGCGGGGTTCCTATATGGCATCATTGAACAGGACCTCTGCATGACCCGACCGGTACATTTCAGCCTGCCGGTGCCCCGTCAGGTTCTGGCGAACATCATTGGCGTGTCTGCAGAGAAGCTGTCTGTGAATTTTGGCGCGCTGAAGGCATATGGTGTGAGCACGCAGGGGCGTCGGGTCTACATACAGGATCCGGAAATCCTGAAAAAGCTTCATCGGAATATGTGATTTCTATTTAAATCAAAGGCAAAAATGCAACTTGGTATTACCCATCCACCCAAAATGTGAGGTCGGCGGCATGCTGAAATCCGTCAGGCAGGTAACACCGGTGGGAACGACGAGATGTCGAAGTCAGGTTTGCCGAAATAATACCCCTGACCGAGATCAATGCCACATTCGGAAAGAAATTCGGCCAGTTCCGCATCTTCAACCATTTCGGCAATTGTCTCGATCCCGGTCTGGTGACAAAGCATTGCCATTGAGGCCAGGAAGGCCTTACCCTTTTTCGTGCGAAAGGCGCGGGTAACGACCGGTCCGTCAAATTTGACGGTGTCGATGTCGAAGCTGTTTAGATAATCGAAGCTCGCTGCGCCCGCACCGAAGTCATCCAGCGAGACATTGAAACCCTTCTCCCGAAATCCCTGAATGACTGTGTTTACACCCTCAAGATCCAAAATTTCCGCCGACTCGGTTATCTCAAGAGACAGAAAATTTTGCAGTCCGAGAACGGAACCAAGGAGCTGGTGCATGCTTTTAACAAAATCCGCATCGGATATGGAGTGGCCGGATATGTTGATGGCAATCGACGGCTGATGATCGTTGCCCATAGTTTCCTTGATCATATCAACGGCCTTTTCTGCAACGACCAGATCAAATTCCGAGATGATGCCGACCTCTTCGGCAAGTGTAATGAGTTCGTAAGGCGAGCTGTCAAGCCCGCCGGCCGCGCCGCGGAACCGCGTCAGCGCTTCAAAGTGATGGACGGCCCCAGTTTTGAGATTGCAGATCGGCATGTAGGCGAGATCGAAATGTTTCGTTGCGCAGACCCTGCGGAAGGCCTCCACGGCTTTGACCGTTTCGGCCATTTTGTCCTCAAACATGCCGGACATATCTGTCTGTACCAGGGAGCCATCCCCCTGAGAGAATTTTTTCATGGTGTGGATAATGGCTTTTTGAAGTTGCTCTTCCGTGAGGCTGCCCATATCTGCATCCAGCGTGGCGGATTTGGTGCTGACATCAATGCCTTCCGGTTCGATGTTTTTGGTCGCCTGCGCGATTCTGGCACTAATCTCTTCGGCACTCATTTCATCTGAGTGGACCACACTGAAATTGTTCTCATCCATGCGGCCCGCCGTATCGCCGCCGAGCGAGGTCTCGTTCAGAACATTGCCGATGGCAGCGAACATTTCACTTTGTTTGTCCATCGGCAGGCGGCCCTTGATCTCATCGATGTTGTCAATTTTGATCATGCTGATTTTGGCGGTGCCACCGGCATCCTGCAGGGATTGAATGCGGTCTGCCGCAACCGTCGCGAATGCTTTTGAGTTCAAAACATTGGCTTCTTCCTCGCGGTCAGCGAGACGGGTCCGTCGCTTGCTGCCCGGCCGCGGTGAGACCTTGACGGCGAGGAAAAAATTATTGTCAAAATCAGGAACCCGATATCCTGACAATGCGACACTGCCCGCGGTTTGGTTTTTTAAAACAAGCTCAACTTCCACATCATTGATACGCGCATCGGCTCCGCTGTGGGAGAGCAGGATGTTGATCATGTCGCGGTTGTCGGGCGCGACCAAATCAAGGAAGGAAGTTCCGTTGATCTCCGACTGCGAATGTCCCAAAAGCGAGTCGACGGCTCCGGCACAGAAGATTATTTTGTGGTTCTGGTCCAATTCAAACAGCATGTCAGCCCGGCACAGTGCAAATGCCGCGAACCGCCCAAGCGCGCGTTGGATGTCTTTTGACATTTTAATGGCGGCATCAGGCACGGGCGGTCACTTTACACTATGCTATTGGGGAGCCGTAACTCTGTAAGTCTAGCGACATTGTTGAATCACATCCACACTGAGTCTGTTCAGTCCTGTGAACAGGTGTTTCACGCAACGCGGGACAGTCAGATCGGCGGCAGGCGCAACGCTCCGTCCAGACGGATCACTTCGCCGTTCAGCATCATGTTGTCAGCCATGTGAAGCACCAGTTTTGCGTATTCGGCCGGGTCCCCCAGGCGTGGAGGAAACGGAACCTGCTGACCGAGGCTGTCCTGCACCTCGTCGGGCAACCCAAACAGCATTGGCGTGCCAAAAATTCCAGGTGCGATGGCAAGCACCCGAATGCCCGATCTGGAAAACTCGCGTGCCGCCGGCAGGGTCATGGCGGCAACACCGCCTTTTGAGGCGGCGTAAGCCGCCTGCCCGATCTGGCCTTCAAAGGCAGCAATGGAGGCGGTATTGACGATGACGCCGCGCTCGCCACCCCCCAGTGGGTCGAGCTCTTTCATATCAGCGGCTGCAAGGCGCATGATGTTGAAGGTGCCGATTAGATTGATGTTGATCGTCCGGGCAAAGGTTTCCAGATCCTGCGGGCCCTCCTTCCCGACGATTTTTGCCGGCGGGGCAATCCCTGCACAGCTGACCGCGATCCGCGCCGGGCCATGAATTTCGCGGGCATCGCGAAACGCGGCTTCGGCACTGGCAGCATCGGCCACGTCGCACTGAACGGCCACGCCGCCGATCTCTCCGGCAACCTCCGCCGCTGCTGCAACATTCATGTCGAGCAATGCAACCTTTGCTCCGGCGGCGGCAAGTGCGCGCGCCGTCGCCGCTCCCAGTCCGGACGCGGCTCCGGTGACAATTGCGGCAATTCCCTTAACATCCATCGTCAGATCCCCATCGTTGTAAATTGGCTATGCGTTGCATTGATTATGTGTTGCCGGTCACCAACTGGTCCAGTGGATATCCGGCACCCTCCTTGACGTAATCCATCAGCAGGTGTGACTGGGTTTTTACCACACCATCGCATGTGCTCAGGCGCTGAGTTAAAAAATGACTGTAACTTTCAATGTCCGGACTGACGATGCGCAGGACATAATCTGCCGGTCCGGCTGTGCCGTGACATTCGATAACTTCCGCGTTGTCGCGGGAAAATTTCCGTAAAGATTCCCCGCCCTGTTCGCTGTTGGTTTCCAAGGTCACCAGAACGATGGCCATGACATCAAGCCCGATATTCTTGCGGTTCAGGCAGGCCATATACCCGTCAATTAACCCGCGGTCTTCAAGGGTGCGTAACCTGCGCAGGCATTGGCTTTGTGACAGATTGACCTGTTCAGCCAGTTTGGCGTTCGACAGGCGACCGTTTGTCTGCAGGACCTGCAGAATTTTTTTGTCCATGAAATCAAATTTGGCAGGCATGGCGATGGACACTCTATTTGATGCAAGAATCTTGCATCAGCTTAGCGCCACTCAGGCAAATACGCGAGCACATTTCATCACGGACAGGGTACTTATAACTATTGTTGCTCAGGCCTTCACCGGAAATTTATATGACACATATTCGTTCCAACACCCGCCCTGTTACCTTGATCGGTGCGCCGACTGATATCGGGGCGTCGCACCGTGGCGGCGCAATGGGACCGGAAGCGCTTCGTGTTGCCGGGCTGGAGGCGGCGCTGTGCCTGATGGGAGTTGACGTCGAAGATATCGGAAACCTGAAAGGCCCGGCCAACCCGGAAGCCCGGTCACAAAACGGGTACCGCCATCTTGAGGAAACGGCTGAATGGTGCAGGTCGGTGCGCGATACCTGTTATCAAGTGCTCGGATCCGGCGCGTTCCCGGTCCTGATGGGAGGGGATCATTCTCTCGCCATCGGTTCGATTGCGGCGGCGGCAGATCATTGCGCCGATCAAGGCAAATCCCTGTCTGTTTTGTGGCTTGATGCCCACGCCGATTTTAATACATCCGCGACCTCGCCGTCGGGTAACATCCATGGCATGCCCGTCGCTGTCGTCTCCGGCTATGGCCCCGATCTGCTGACCGCAGTTGGCTCGCACATACCGATGCTTGATCCTGCCCATATTATCCAGCTCGGCATCCGTTCCGTTGATGCTGTTGAAAAGCGCATGGTCGTCGAAAGCGGCCTTGAGGTTCACGACATGCGACGGATTGATGAGCGCGGCATGCGGCGCTCCATGGAGGATATTCTGGCCAAACTCGCCAGGGTCGCCGGCCACCTGCATGTCAGTTTTGATGTCGACTTTCTCGATCCCTCGATCGCCCCCGGCGTCGCCACGACAGTCAAGGGGGGACCGACCTATCGCGAGGCACAGCTCTGTATGGAGATGATTTACGAATCAGGTCTGATGGGGTCTCTCGATATCATGGAACTTAATCCGGCTTTTGATGACAGAAATCAAAGCGCCGAACTCGTTGTCGATCTGGTGAAAAGCCTGTTCGGTGAACAGATCCTCAGCCGACACTCGCACTTATTAAAAGCCAGCTAACAGGAGACAGGTATGAACGCTATTCACCCACCCGCCGACCCAACAACCGAACAAATGATTGAAGTTGAATCCAGACTGGGGGCGCACAACTATCATCCCCTTGATGTTGTCTTGACCCGGGGTGAGGGGGTTTATGTCTGGGATGTGGACGGTCGGCGATACTTAGATTGCCTGTCGGCTTATTCCGCTGTCAATCAAGGGCACTGCCATCCAAAAATTCACGCTGCCCTGGTCGAGCAGGCGTCTCGTTTGCCGCTGACATCGCGGGCCTTTCGTAATGACCAGTTGCCGAAATTTTACGAAGAGATCTGCAAGCTGACGAATTCTCACAAAGTTCTGCCAATGAACAGCGGGGCGGAAGCCGTGGAGACGGCGATCAAGGCGGTTCGAAAATGGGGGTATGAAGTTAAGGGCGTTGACGAGAATCAGGCAGAAATTATCGTCTGTGCGGAGGGCTTCCATGGCCGCACCATTACCATCGTCGGTTTCAGCACGGACCCGACGGCTCGGACCGGATTCGGCCCGTTCACACCCGGCTTCCGGATCGTGCCCTATGGGGATGCCGCAGCGCTGGAAAACGCCATTACCCCCAACACGGTTGGGTTTCTGGTTGAGCCTGTTCAGGGCGAGGCGGGGGTCATTATTCCCCCCGACGGATACTTGAAGCGGGCCCGCGAACTCTGTACGCAACATAACGTAACCCTGATCCTCGATGAGATTCAGACCGGCCTTGGTCGTACGGGAAAACTGTTTGCCGAAGAACACACCGGTATCGAGGCCGATGTAACACTGATTGGCAAAGCCTTGACGGGCGGCTTCTATCCGATGTCGGCAGTGCTGTCGAACACCGAGGTTCTGGGCGTTCTGAAACCGGGCCAGCATGGCTCCACCTTTGGCGGTAATCCACTGGCCTGCGCCGTCGCGCGCGCCGCCCTCAGAGTGCTGGTTGATGAAGGCATGATCGAAAATGCCGCCCGTCAAGGGGACTATTTATTGAGCGGACTTGGTAACCTTCGCACAAATCAGGTGAAGGATGTGCGCGGCAAGGGGCTGATGGTGGCGGTCGAGTTCCATGACGATGCGGGCGGAGCCCGGCGGTTTAGTGAAGCTTTCCAGAAAGCCGGACTGTTGTGTAAGGAAACACATGAAAACACGCTTCGCTTCGCCCCGCCGCTGGTGATCACCCGCGATCAGGTCGACTGGATTCTTGAAACAGCAGAACAGGTTTTACATGATACCTGATTGATCGTTGGCGAGGGTACGTGATGCGGGGAACTGAAGGGTAACTGTTGTACCTGACCCCAGCTCGCTCTCGATTTGCAGGGTTCCGCCGTGCAGTTCGACCAGTGACTTCGACAGGGGTAAACCAAGTCCGCTTCCTTCGTGAGGACGAGTAACCACGCGTGCGACCTGGGCAAAAGGTTTGACGACTTTATCCAGGTTTTCAGCGGCAATGCCGATACCAGTATCGGTAATCATAAAATAAGCCTGCATCTGATCATCAACGCCGGCAGAAAACACAACGCTGCCACCATTTTTCGTAAACTTGAGGGCATTATCAAGCAGATTAAGTAAAACCTGCTTTAAACGGATCGAATCTGCATGCAGGGCAGGCAGGCCAATCGCGACATCCGTATTGAGCTCAATTTCGGAATCCTGCGCCCGAGACAGCACGATCTTTGCCAGTTGCATAACCGTTTTGGCGATATCAATGGAGGACTCCTCAAGTTTGATATCCGCGCCAGCTTCGATTTTTGAAAGGTCAAGAAGTTCGGTGAACACGGAAAGAAGATGTTGCCCGGTCTCATTGATGATGCCGGCATAATCCTTGTACGTATCATTGCCGAGCGGACCGAACATCTCTCCTTTGGTCATTGCTGAAAAGCCGATGATTGCATTCAGCGGTGTGCGCAGCTCGTGGCTCATGTTGGAGAGAAAATCGGTTTTGGCTCGATTGGCGACTTCGGCGATTTCAAGCGCCTGTTCCAGGTCGGCGGTTCGTTCTGTGATCAGCTCCTGTAGGTTGGTCTTCATAGCCTGAAGTTCCTCTTCAGCGGCTTTTCTCTGGCTGATCTCCTCAGCAGCATGTTTGCCCGCCAGGCGTAAACCCATTTCATCCATGACCAGTTGTGCCATATCAGACAGGAACGCCATCTCTTCAGCGTTCATTTGGCGTGATACGGTATCGATGGCGCAAAGGGTTCCCAGATTAAAATTGTCGTGAGTCCGAAGAGGGGCACCTGCATAAAACCGGATATCCGGCGCACCGGTAACCAGAGGGTTTTCTGCGAACCGGGAATCCAGGGTCGCATCGGTCACAATCATCATCTGATTTTCCATAATTGTATGCGTACAGAAAGCGATGTCGCGCGGTGTCTCTTCGGCATCAAGCCCGTGATGGGATTTGAACCACTGACGGCTTTCATCAACTAGGGAGACCGCAGCAATCGGCACTTTCAGGTAGGCAGAAACAATTCGGGTGATGCGGTCAAAGGATTCCTCAGCCGCTGTATCAAGAATTTCATACTGCCTTAAAGCCTGCAAACGTGCAGCTTCATTATCAGGAATTGGATATGTCATCGAATACCGATAAGAATTTGGTTTCTCCAGCTACAAAGAATTGCAGAAACTTAACATCAACAACGGAGACTGTATGCAAAAATAACAAATCGGGCGGGTATGTGAGTTAGCCATTAAATTAAAATTGTACAATATATATGTAACTAAGGGTTATGGCGTTGTTTGTGGTTTGATGAAGATGAGTTATGTCTGAAACGAAGTGCAGTGTGAATAAGGCCGGATTAGCATGAGCAGACTGGATCGCAAAGAACAACGCGTGCGGCGCGGGTTCAGATCTAAGATCATCAGGACGGTGGGGAAGATCCCTTTTGCTGAGGAGGCGGTCGGGGCTTATTGCTGTGCCATCGATTCCAATACACCGGCCCATGTGAAAGCCGCTATCTTCGCAGCCCTCGCCTATTTTATTGCCCCCATAGATGCGATCCCCGATTTTCTGCTGGCCTTGGGATATACGGATGATGCCGCCGTCTTCTGGGCCATGTGGCGGACCATTTCCGGCCATGTGACGGAGGTTCACCGCGAAGCGGCTCGCCGATTTTTCGATCAACCCGACGTGTGAAACCCGGCTTGCCCTCCCCGGCTTGCCCCCTCGGCTTGAACCAATGCCTCTGCCCCCCCATACTGCTGCCTGTTCAAATTCAATAGGGGAGGACATGGGGCGTGAATAAACCGCTTTGGCAGCCGAGTGCGGCCCGTATCGCCGAGACCAACGTTACCCGATTTATGGGCAAGGTCGAAAAGGATTGGGGGACTTCGGTTTCTGACTCAGATGCCCTGTGGAGGTTTTCCGTCACGGAACCTGACAAGTTCTGGCGCACGCTGGTCGATGACCTTGATCTCAAGGGCCAGTCCTGGGCGGGGCCGGTCCTAGAGGATGCAGACAAGATGCCCGGCGCCAAGTGGTTCCCCGATGCACGTTTCAATTTTGCCGAAAACCTATTGCGATATCGCGGTGACACGGACGCCATCGTGTTTCGGGGCGAAGATAAAGTTGAGCGCCGCCTGAGCCGGGATGCCTTGTACGACGAAGTTTCGCGCCTGGCGCAGGCCTTCCGCGAAATCGGGCTTAAGGCCGGGGACAAGGTCGCAGGTTATACGCCCAATATGCCGGAAACCATTATCGCCATGCTTGCCGCAACCAGCCTCGGCGCCGTGTGGTCATCCTGCTCACCTGATTTTGGCGCGCGCGGCGTGCTTGACCGGTTTGAGCAGATTGAACCAAAAATTCTGGTTGCCGTTGATGGCTACCATTACAACGGCAAAACCCACGACAGTCTGGGCAAGGTTTCAGAAATTACCCAGCAGTTGCCAAGCCTCGAAAAAGTTGTGGTTATCAATTATGTCGGGGAAAATCCCGACCTTTCGGAAATTCCCCATGCGGTTCACTGGCAGAATCTGGTGGCGCCTTATCAGGCAAATGAAATCGAGTTCGTGCAGCTGCCTTTTGATCATCCGCTGTACATCATGTTTTCGTCGGGGACCACGGGTGCGCCTAAATGTATCGTCCATACCTGCGGCGGCGCGGTGCTGAAAAACGCCTCGGAACAGGTGTTGCATTTCGATATTAGGGAGAACGACCGAGTCTTTTTCTTCACCACCTGTGGCTGGATGATGTGGAACTGGCTGGTCCCGAATATCGCCTGGGGGGCGACCATTCTGCTCTATGACGGCTCGCCCTTTTACCCGTCACCATTGGCATTATTTGAGTATGCCGAAGCCGAAAAAGCGACGCTGTTTGGTACGTCTGCTAAGTTTCTGGAGGCCCTCGATAATAGTGGTGCACGGCCCATTGACAGCCACCCGATGGCATCCCTTCGCATGATCTGTTCAACAGGCTCGCCCCTGGCCCCCGAGCGGTTTGATTTTGTTTATGATGCGATCAAGAAAGACGTACATCTGGTCTCGATGACCGGTGGCACGGACATTCTGGGCTGTTTTATTGCCGGCGATCCGACCAAACCTGTTTGGCGCGGCGAGTTGCAGCAGGCGGTCTATGGAATGGATGTGGATGTATTTGACGAGCACGGAAATTCGATGGCCGGTGAAAAGGGCGAACTGGTCTGCAAGAGGCCGTTCCCGTCAGTGCCGCCCGGGTTCCTGAACGACCCGGATGGGTCGCGCTATCACAGCGCTTATTTTGATGTCTTCCCCAATATCTGGTGCCATGGAGATTTCATTGAGCGAACGGAGACCGGCGGGTTTGTGATCTATGGTCGGTCGGACGCAACCCTCAATCCAGGTGGCGTGCGCATCGGCACGGCGGAAATTTACCGTCAGGTTGAATGTATGAGTGAGGTTGAGGAAAGCATTGTTATCGGTCAGGAATGGAATTTTGATACGCGGGTGATTCTGTTTGTGATTCTGACGGACGATCGTGTGCTTGATGAAGCGTTGGTCGAAAAAATTAAAAAGCAGGTTCGTGACAACTGCACACCACGCCATGTTCCGGCCAAGGTTATTCAGGTCAACGATATTCCACGGACCAAGTCCGGCAAAATCACCGAACTGGCGGTGCGTGACATGGTCCACGGCCGGGAGGTTAAAAACAAGGAAGCGCTGGCCAACCCCGAGGCACTAGATCTGTTTGGCGGTATCGCTGAATTGAAAGATTAACGGCTTTGGTTCAAGGAAATTTTTGCAATGATGGGGCGATGGTCTGAGCCGACTGCCGGGCCAACAGCCATCTCGACGATTTGGGCCCTTGGCCCGGTCAGGATATGGTCGATCGGAATTCCGACGGGCACCAGTGGGCTGGGCCAGGTCGGAAAGTAGTTCTGTTTTGACTGAGCCAGCCCAGACTCTTTCAGAAGTTTCTGATACTGATTCGAAAAAGGTGTCAAATTGAAATCTCCGGCAATGAATGCCAAGTGAGGCTGGGCGTGAACCCAGTCGATCAGATCGTTGACTTCGTCCTTTTGATTGGTTGCCTTGAAGGGTGTTACGGAATTGGAGAGATGAACACCGGCCACGGTAAACACTCCGGCCGGGTGTTCAACGTCCGCCGCCAGCATATAAGCATTGCGCCTGACGGGGTTAACTGACGAGTGGGGGTTCGCGAGCGGAAAGCGGGACAGGATCGCCAGTGTGGTCGACATTTCTTCGCCAACAGCGTACCCAGTCACTTGATGTTGAAACGGATATAGCGCCAAAAGCGGACTGAGAGAATGTTTCCAGTCGGCCCGTAACTCGCTCAATATGACAATATCTGCACGGGTCGTTTTTATAAATGATGGGATGTCTTGGTAATCTTTATTGAAGACGTAGGTGTTGAGGGAGACAACCGACAAAGAAATCGACGCATCGTCTATTGGGCCTTTATTTTCCGTCATTGCAAATCCAGAGTGAGACACACCCCAGACGTTGCCTATGAGGATAAGGCTCGCCAAATATAACTGTCGTCGATTGCTAAAACTGAAGATCAGAACAAGCAGGGATGCCAGAATGTATTGCCAGCGAAAATGGACGAACAGGTCAAGCCACCATAAATATCCCTGAAAAAAACTTGCCAGTGTCGCGATAATGAGACCGCTCAGCACGGCCATTCGTAACCTTGTCCACCAATCGCTCATGTTCAAATCAAGGTTTTGGCTGGTCCGGCCAGCCTCGTGGCGTCGGCCCGATATCGAAATTTTTCAGCACGTCCGGCTGGGTCGCCTGCGGGCTGTTTTCCCGGTCTTCGCGGGCTTCTTCAAGGACCCATTCGCGGAAGGCCTTGACCTTCGGTTTGTCGATGTTGGGTTTGGGGGTGACCACGTAATAGGCGAAATTTGCCGGCAGGGCGACATCAAAGGGTTTGATCAGGCGGCCATCCGCCAGCTCATGACCAACCAGCACACTTCTTGCTAGTGCCACGCCGCCGCCGGCGACGGCTGTCTGGTAAACCAGATTGGAGTGCTGAAACCCGGGGCCCCGATCCGGGTCAACTTGGGTGGCCCCCGCCGCCAATAACCACATGCGCCAGTCGATACGCATATCATCATGCAGGAGTGTATAGTGACGGAGATCGTCCGGGGTGTTTAGGGGAGGGCCGCTGTCCAGCAGAGAGGGGCTGCAAACCGGGAAAACTTCTTCGGTCATCAGATGATCGACCATCATTCCCGGCCAGCTGCCCTGTCCATAGCGCAATCCCATGTCAATGCCGTCGCGGACGTATTCAACAATGTGATCGGCTGTGGTGATCCGCACATCGATGTCCGGATGAAGTTTGCGAAAGCGCCCGAGTTTTGGCACCAGCCAGGTTGCGGCCAGCGAATCCATGGTGCCGACGGTCAACAGGCCGCTATGGTCATAACGGTGCAATCGGTTGGTTGTCTGAGCAATCAGGTCGAACGCTTCGCCCGCCCCCGGAAATAGAATCTGCCCCTCATCAGTCAACAGCAACGCTCGGTTCAACCGCCTGAACAGCGGCATGCCTAGAAAATCTTCCAGTGCCTTGACCTGATGGCTGATGGCCGCCTGGGTGACGTGCAGTTCTTCGGCGGCTTTGGTGAAGCTCAAATGGCGAGCCGCCGCTTCAAAAGCTTTCAGGGCATTCAGAGGGGGCAAACGACGAAACATGAGGTTTAGATAATAAATATCTATGCAAAAAACAAGGGTGAGTATATTAATTATTTATTGAACCCATATTTTCTGGGGTTTTCTGAATTGTATCGATACATTCGCATTATTTTTTCTAATCGTTATATTAAAAAAGATCGTTTGTGCGAAAATCAGATACCGACTATTTCTCTTCACAGGAACCACGCACCCCAACATCAATCCTGATGACGGGGTTAGGTACGAAGAGGAATTGACCGATGATCAGAACAGACCTTCATTCGCTGAACAGCCTGCAGTCCGACCAGATTGTAACCGTGCTGACGAAACAGCTTCGCAGTGTTGGTGAGTTTCCGGTCAATCTGTTGAAAGTCGCCTACACCTGGCAGCTGCGCGCCAGCCAACGCCGCCAGCTTAGTGAGCTTTCAGACGTCCAACTGCGTGACATGGGTATCAGCCGCGAAGCGGCGCGGTGTGAGTATACCAAATCATTTTGGCTCCCCTGAGTACGGTGCTAGCCACACCAACCAACTTTCGAGGACCGGCTCACGCCGGTCCTTTTTTTTGCTTGATTGCATAAGAAAGAAGCTAGGGTTAAGACCAACGAACTATGACAAATATAATCTTATATGCCGTTACGGTGCTTGTCTGGGGCACCAGCTGGATTGCCCTGACCTTTCAGTTGGGTGAAGTTCCGGTCCAGGTCTCCGTGGCGTATCGTTTTTTTCTGGCAGCCTTGATTATGTATGCTTACTGCCGGGTGACGGGGCGTCGGATCCGTTTTCCTGTCGAAGACCATCTGCGCATTGCCTTGCAGGGGGCGTTGTTATTCTGCGCCAATTTTTTTCTGCTGTATCAATGCACGAACTATTTAACCAGCGGATTGGTATCGGTTATTTTCTCGACCCTTGTCGTTTGGAATATTCTTGGATCGGCGTTGCTGTTTCGTATCCACATCCCGGGTCGGGTGCTGCTGGGGGCAGCCTTGGGCCTGAGTGGAATTACCGTTGTATTCTGGCCGGAACTCACAGGGTTTGATCTTGCCAACGGGGCGTCTATTGGATTGCTGATGGGGTTGGCAGGAACTCTATCCGCGTCTGGCGGCATGCTGTTTTCGGCCCGCTTTCAGAAACGCGGCCTGCCGGTATTTGAGACCACCACCTTGGCGATGTTTTACGGAGCGCTGTTGATGACGGCGCTTAATCTGGTATTGGGGGAGTCGTTCGCCTTTGAGCTCAGTGTTTCCTATGTCGGCTCGTTGCTGTTCCTGACGGTGTTTGCCTCGGTCATTGGTTTTGGCTGTTATCTGACCTTGTTGGGCCGGATCGGGCCGGAACGGGCCGGATATACGTCCGTCCTGTTCCCGGTTGTCGCCCTCACCCTGTCAACCTTGTTCGAAGGGTTCGAGTGGACGGCGCTTAGCCTCAGCGGCGTGGCACTGGTACTGATCGGCAACGTCTTTATACTGCTGAAACCAAAAACAGGAACGGCTTAACTTGACAGCGCATGGATGAATTAAAAAACTGGTTTGACGAGACGTTTTACCGCGAATTGGCGGAGCATCTTCACGGGCAGTATTCAAAATTTAACCGCCAAAGCTTCGTTGACGCGGCGTTAGACGGTTTACAGGAGCTCGAGCTGAAAGCGCGCCTGCGCCGGACGACAGAGCTTGTGGTCGGGCAGTTGCCGTCAGATTTTTCCACAGCGCTGGATATCCTCAAACCCATCGCGCCGCATTATGATATGATGTTCAAGGGCATGTTCCTCCCCGATTTTGTTGGCTTGTATGGTCGGAACGACATTGAAAAATCACTAGAGGCGTTGAAATATTTCACTGAATACGGGTCATCGGAATTCGCCATCCGTGAATTTTTCATCATCGATTTTGAACGCACACTGGAGGCGATGATTGGCTGGGCCAAGGATGAGAACCATCATGTTCGCCGTCTCGCCAGCGAAGGATCGCGCCCGCGGCTGCCCTGGTCTTTCCAACTGAAAGCCTTGATGGACGACCCAACGCCAGTCAAACCCATTCTCGAGTCGTTGAAGGCCGACCCTGAACTTTACGTCAGAAAATCCGTGGCCAATCACTTGAATGACATTAGCAAGGACAACCCTGAAACCATGCTCGATTGGGTCGACGGCTGGGACGGGGAGGCCCAGGAGACGGCCTGGATCATCAAACATGCCTCACGAAGTCTGCTGAAACAGGGGCACCCACGGGCGTTTGCGCTTTTTGGGTTTGAGGCGAAACCGGCCATTTCCCTGTCAGAAGTGGACTTAAGCGCCACGTCTCTGGTCCTCGGGGATAAGCTGAATTTGTCGTTTTCCGTAACCTCGAACAAGAGGTCTGCGCAGAAACTGGCGATCGATTACATTGTTCATTATGTCAAAAAGAATGGGAAAACCGCGCCTAAGGTCTTTAAGTTGAAGGAATTGGTCGTGCAATCCGGATCCTGCCAAACGATCAGCAAATCGCAGACATTTGAAAATTTTTCAACGCGGACGCATTATTCAGGTGAGCATCGAATTGAAGTCATGGTCAACGGCATCTCCATGGCGTCGGCAACGTTTCAACTGAAAGTCTAGGCAATGACCCAAATGCGTATTCCCGCCGTCTTCATGAGGGGAGGTTCCTCGAAAGGCGTATTTTTTAAAACCGACGACATGAACGTCGATGCGCCTGAACGTGATCGTATCCTGCTTCACGCCCTGGGCAGTCCAGACTCCTATGGACGCCAACTCAACGGTATGGGCGGCGGTGTGTCTTCCGTCTCAAAAGCGGTTTTTATTAACCCGTCAACGCGCGATGATGCAGACGTCGACTATACCTTTGCCCAGGTGTCCATCGACCAGCCGGTTGTCGATTTCTCGACCACCTGTGGAAACCTGTCATCCGCCGTCGGCCCTTTTGCCATCGATACGGGATTGGTCGAGGCGACAGGAGAGACGACCCTGGTGCGCGTCTTCAACACCAACCTTGAGCGCATTTATCACGCCCATATTCCGACGCGGAACGGGCGATTTGATGAGGTCGGCGAGTTTTCCATCCCCGGTGTCTCCGGAACGGGATCGAAAATCGGCCTGGATTATCTGTCGCCGGGCGGTGCGTCGACAGGCGAGCTGCTGCCGACCGGCAAGGCCATTGAGTCGATTGAGCTTGAAGATGGCCGAGTGTTTGACGTGTCTTGCGTTGATTCCAGCACAGCCTGTGTGTTTGTCTCGGCGGAAAGCTTTGGTCTCACGGGGGCCGAATCCGTTTCCGAGATCGAAGGTGATGCAAAGATCATGGAAACCCTTGATCAGCTGCGCCACCGGGCGGGGGTCTTGATGGGGTTGGCGGACAGCACCCAAAACGTTCCCCTCGGCACGCCGAAAATCTGTCTGGTGGCGGGACCCCGCGCTTATAAAACGCTTGGCGGAGAACAGGTTCCGGCCGATACGCCCCACATCGCGGCCCGGTTTTTGTCCATGGGGCAGGTGCATCGGGTGTTGCCGCTGACGGGCGCCATGTGCCTGGGCACGGCGTGCCTGATCGAAGGCACCATTCCCTGGAAATATTGCCGTCCATCACAAGACGAGCTGCTGCTCGCCAATCCGTCGGGTGTGCTGCCGGTCAAGGCCGACGTCAGCCAAAAGGCCGGGGACTGGGTGGCAGATAAGGTCACCGTCTATCGCACGGCCCGGGCATTGATGGACGGTGTCGTCCTGGTTCCCGAAGCCTGACCACATTTTCAGCACGGTTTTCCTCATGGAATGTTTGTGTGAGCTCATTATCAAGCAGCCGACAAAAAGGGGGGAGCCCCAACAGAAGCTCTATTATTTTGACGATTTTCATATTGAAAAAATCGGTGGCTAGTCACGATAAATCAAGGTGAGCCAGATATTAGATGCCATTGAATGCAACACTCCTATGGAAAATTCCCTTAATAATAAGTATTCTAAAGTTTATGCCGACCAGCGCGTGTTAAGCCATTCGTCAATCGGCCATAAATACAGGGGGACCAAATGAATAAAATATTTCGTACATTACAGGTCAGCGTACTAACTATATCCGTCCTAACCTTATCGTCTGTTCCGAAAATTGGGAATTCCCACCCCGTTAACAACGACGCCGTTGAAATGGCCATTATTGTTAAGGACTTTAACGCGATCGCTGCGTTGGCGAATAAGAAAAGCTACTCTGCCGGGGAGGTCGCATTGATAGCGAGTGTTACATGCTCTTTTGTGAGAGTCGCTATTCGAGATGGTGACGTTTTTTTTGCTGCAAATCGAGCAAGGATGATCGTTCGGGAATTTGAAAAAGAAGTACCTCGCATAAAACGAGATTCAAAAAAATTTAGGGAATTTATCCAACAGGAATCACAAGTATTCAAACAACTCGGTTTGTCTGAAAGGGCGCGATCACTCATTCTGGCCCAGCTCGAATCACAGCAAAAAAGTGAAGGTGTATCTATACCATCGGAAAATGAAGTGGCTTCAATCCTTCGTAGGGTTGAAGAGCGATCATGTGATTTGAGAACCGTCGCTGATAAGGGCCAGTCCCGGCCGGCTGATGAAAAAGAGACAGATTTTGCTTTAGCCGCAATTGAAACAACTGGCGGATTGACCGTCATGGCGGGGAATGTGTTGGCTGGCAGTGGCGTAGCTGTGGGCTCTGGAGGTGCGGCTGTAGTATTGGCAGGCGTCTTGGTCGCCGTTTCGTGCTCTGAAGGGTACAATTATTTCAAGACTGGAATTAAGCGAATGTTTGGGTAACGATTTAATCACCCTCAGCAACCGAGTTTCCCTTGATGGACGGTGTCGTCCTGGTGCCGGACGTCTGATTACATTTCAAGCACGATCTTCCCGGTCGCTTCGCGGCTGCTTAGTTTCTTCAAGGCTTTGCCCGCATCCGCCAGGTCATAGGTGTGCGACACATGAGGTTCCAGGTGCCCGGCCTCATACCAGCCCAACAGCTCGTCAAACGAAGTGGCGATCAGGTCCGGGGCGAGAATTCTATGTGCCCCCCAGTAAAATCCGATGACGGAAAGGTTTTTAACCAGCAGGATGTTGGCGGGAATTTGTGGAACCGTGCCACTGGCGAACCCGACCACCAGTACGCGTCCACCCTGCGCAGCGGCGCGAAGTGAGGCGTCGAACGCACTGCCGCCGACCGGATCATAGACCGCCTCGACACCCCGCCCGTCGGTGAAAATCTTGGTGCGATCCCGGATGTTTTCGATTTTGTAGTCGATCAGGTGATCGGCCCCCATCTGGGACGCGACTTTCAGTTTTTCCGGTCCTCCCGCAGAGGCGATTACCGTCGCCCCCATTTTTTTGCCGATCTCTACTGCCGTCAGGCCAACGCCGCCCGCCGCGCCATTGACCAACAGGGTTTCGCCGGCCTGCAGTTTCAGTTTGTATTTGAGCCCGATATGCGAGGTGCCGTAGACCACGGGAAAAGCGGCTGCGTTGATGAAGTCCATGTTGTCGGGGATGACAAAAACATCGTTTTCATTGGCGACGACCTGTTCGGCAAATCCGCCATAGTGGACGATGGCCATAACCCGGTCGCCTTCCTTGACGCGGGTGACTCCGGCGGCACATTCGATCACCACACCGGAGACCTCTAGCCCCGGACTGAACGGGTGGCGGGGTTTGACCTGGTATTCGCCCTTGATCATCAGGGTATCGGCGAAATTCAGCCCCGCTGCCTTAACGTTGATCCTGACGCCGCCTTCAACCATTTCCGGCTCTGGTGCCTCATCAAATTCCAGATCGTCCGGTTCGCCCCAGTCACGGCAAAGTTGAGCCCACATGACACCTCCTTGAAAAAGCCTGTGTTTTGCGTGAGGTTAGGGCCAGAGACAGTAAGCATCCAGAGAGAAATATCATATGCGCGGTTATTTTGGCCTCGGCGTCGAACGAATTTCAAAACCCATGAATGTCGGCAACCTGTTCCGGTCGGCTCATGCCTTCGGCGCCAGCTTCGTGTTCACCATCGATGCGGCCTATACCCGCATCGAAGGCACACGATCAGATACATCGGACAGCCTCGGTCATTTGCCGTTTTACAGTTTTCCCGACCTCGCCTCGACAGTTCTGCCAGACGGTTGTGCACTGGTCGGCATTGAGCTGACGGACGATGCGGTTGAGCTGCCAAGCTTCCGTCATCCGTCGTGTGCGGCTTATGTACTGGGGCCGGAACGGGCGTCCCTGTCACCGGAGTTGACCGAACGCTGTGATCACATTATCAAAATACCGACAAAATTTTGCGTTAATGTCGGTATCGCTGGGGCCGTGGTGATGTATGACCGCATCATAACGCTTGGGAAATTCCCGCCTCGCCCGGTGCGCGCCGGCGGCCCGACGGAAAGTCTGCCCGACCATCATCATGGTGGGCCGATCTTAAGAACCCAGATGGAAAAATTCAGAGATGCCCCGCCGTTGGGCGAGGTTGAGCTGGGCAAGGCTGAGAGTTAACCGGCCCAGCCGTCACGCATGCGAACGGACCCGGCATGGAGGCCGGCGGCATTATTGATCGGTGTTTCCAGGAAATGTGCCATTTTTTCCTGGGCGGTTTCATCGAGAACGCCTAAAAATTTCAGCAAATTGGCGGCGATGACATCCGACGCCCGTTTCGTTCCATCATCGACTTTGACGGCAAAACCAACACCCAGTTCCGGCAGGATGCCAGCGTGAACGGCTTCGGCCCCGGTTTTAACGACAAAACGCTTGGGCGCTGCTGCCATGGCGATGCTATCAAAACGGTTCTGCCCGGCGACGTTATAAGGGTGGGCCATGACGGCCTTCAGGATTTTTTCCGAAGCATCGCGGCGGTTGGCGTCAAATCCGGATGGGTCAGCCATGCGGGCCAGGGCATGGGCCATGGCGGACAATGGCATGCCCATCACCGGGATGCCGCAGCCGTCGATTCCGTCTGGTGCGCCGTCCAGATTGACCTCGCCAAGCTCCGATAACAGGGCTTTCAAGCGTTGCTGGACCGGATGGTCGGGCTGAATATATCCGGCCAGATCCTCGCCGAGATGCTGGGCTGTGGCCAGAAAACCCGTGTGTTTACCCGAACAGTTGTTTGAGGTTTGGTCAAGGGTAGGTTGTTCGAGTATACGCTCCCGAAGGGTTTGTTCCTCGTGCGGCCAGTGGGCGGCGCATTCGAGGTGTGCCGGGCTTAACCCCAGACGCTTCAACCAGGCGCTGACGCCATCGACATGATGATGTTCGCCATTATGCGAGGCGCAGGCAAAGGCCAGTTCGTCAAGTGTCGCACCGCAGGCGTCGGCGGCACCGCTTTCGACAAACGGTATGGCCTGCAGGGGTTTGATGGCGGAACGCGGATAAATCAGGCGGTCCGTATCCCCCCAGGCATGGAGCACACGGCCTTTGGCATCAACAACTATGGCGGTGCCGAGATGGCTGCTCTCCACCATGCCACCACGGGTGACCTCAACGGTTAACGGATTTTTATTAATCATCGTGTATCAGTGCCACTACGACTCTGCCTTAGCAAGGCCACATTCTAACACTAGAAAATGAATATGAAAAAAGCACCTTTTTTACTCACAGCCTTCCTGATCTCCCTGGCCTCCGCACCGGCTCATTCCGCAACGTCTCTCGGTATCTTTGGAGACTGGGAAGCCTATACCGAGCGCGACAAGGGCAAATTGGTTTGTTACATGGGTTCCGAGCCGACCAAGACGCGGGGCAAATACAAGGTCCGCGGCAAGACGTTCGTGCTGATCACCCACCGACCGACCGAAAAAAGCACCAATGTGGTCAGCGTTCAGGCTGGGTACACCTATAAAAAAGACAGTGAAACCGAAATTATCGTTGGCAAGAAGACAACCAAGCTGTTCGTCGATAGCCGCCATGCCTACGCCTATGACGCCAAAGCAGATGGTGATCTGGTCAAGGCCATGGTTCGCGGTGCCGCCATGACGGTCAAGGGAACCTCATCAAAAGGCACGCTAACGACGGACACCTATTCGTTGAAAGGTTTTACGGCGGCCTACAAAGCCATAAGTGCTGCCTGCAAAGTCTGAGTTCAAAAGTCGGACCATCCACGGTCCGGCACCTTTTTGCTTTTGGATTCGCACCAGAAGTGCCATATCACCCTCATCATGACTGATAATCGTAAAAACCTGGTAGGCCTCAGCCGCGAAGAGCTTAAAGACGAGCTGGCCTCCGTCGGCGAGAAAGCCTTCCGTGCGCAACAGCTCTGGCACTGGATTTATCATCAGGGATCGACGGATTTTGCCGAGATGACAACCCTGGCGAAACCCTTCCGCCAGAAGTTGGCCGAACTTTATCGGGTATCGCGTCCGGAAATTTCGCAAGAACAGCGGTCCGAAGACGGAACGCGGAAATGGCTGGTCAAGTTTGATGACGGTCAGGAGGTCGAATCGGTTTTTATTCCGGAAGAAGACCGCGGCGCGGTTTGCATCTCGTCGCAGGTCGGCTGCTCACTGACCTGCACCTTCTGCCATACCGGGACCATGCAGATGGTCCGCAACCTGACACCGGCTGATATCGTCGGCCAGTTCATGGTGGCGCGCGATTCATATGACGAATGGCCGACGCCCAAAGACGGTGGACGAATGATTTCCAACATCGTCATGATGGGTATGGGGGAGCCTCTATTTAATTACGATAACGTCGCCACGGCGCTCAAGATCATTATGGACGGTGAGGGCCTGTCGTTGTCGAAACGACGCATCACGCTATCGACGTCCGGCGTGGTGCCGCTGATGCAGCGCTGCGGGGAAGAGCTGGGCGTTAATCTCGCCGTCAGCCTGCATGCGGTGCGTGATGATCTTCGCGACGTTCTGGTGCCGATCAACAAAAAATATCCGCTGAAAGAACTGATCAAGGCGTGTAAATCCTATCCGGGATCCAACAACGCCCGGCGCATTACGTTTGAGTACGTGATGCTGAAGGGCATCAATGACAGCGAAGCGGATGCGAGGGAATTGCTGCGGCTGATCAAGGGGGTTCCGGCCAAGTTCAACCTGATCCCGTTCAACCCGTGGCCCGGATCAACATACGAATGTTCATCCAACAACACCCTGCATAAATTCTCAAGGATGCTCAACGACGGGGGTTATTCGGCGCCGGTGCGTATTCCGCGTGGCCGCGACATCCAGGCCGCCTGTGGTCAGCTAAAATCAGACAGTGAACGCCCACAAAAGGCCCGGAAACCGGCAACGATCCCTCAATAATACAAATCGGGAAAGACCGCTCTCAACCTTCCTTTGTCGTCACCAGCCGTTACAGCGTGCCCAATTGGCGATGACATTATCCCCATCAACGACGTTGTAACTGTCATAAGCTGCCGCCGTCATGCAGGCGTGGTTGGGCAGGATGCGTAGCCGGGTGCCGACCGGGAATTTTTTGAGGCTTTCTGAATCTGACAAGATGATCTGGCCGTGCTCCTGATGTACACCGCTGACGATTATCGGTCCATCTGGTCCGTCAATGGGCACACCGGTATCCCCATCACAAACCAGGCCATAGCCCAGGTCCTTATCCAGCGCCGCCGTTGAGCGGTCCTTGGATAGGGCCAGCCCGCCGGCATCGATCAAAATCTGATTATGGTCGGGGTTTTGGGAAATCACCGAGGCCAGAACACTCATAGCAACATCGTCCAGGGTACAGACGCCAAGGCCCGCCTGAAACAGGTCATAAAACACAAACACGCCGGGACGGGCCTCGGTGAGGCCGTCGAAAGTTTCTCCAAAGGTTGCGGTCGGTGTTGAGCCGACGCTGATGATTTGACACGCATGCCCGGCGTCAGTTAAACGGCTGGCCGCCCGGGTCACCGCTTGGCGTTCATCACGGGCAATCTGTTTGATTTCATCGATGCTGTGGCACCCGTAGGAATGCCCGGCGTGGGTCATGACACCAGCCAGCGCCGCGTTATCCGATGCGGCCAGCAGGTCGGCGATCTCCAGTACTCCCGGATGATCGGGGGCAATGCCGCTGCGGTGCTCGCCGCAGTCGATCTCAATCAACACCCGGAATTTACCGCCATGACTGGCAACGGCGCGGGCTACCTCGACACTGTCGGTGATGATCTTGAGGTCAGCGCCATGCCGGGCGAGGTCTGCCGCATGATCCAGTTTGGACGGGTCGATACAAACGGCATAAACGATGTCCGGAACATCGTGTTGCAGAAAATATTCGGCCTCTTTCAAGGTCGAGACGGTGACCCCGCCGAAATTCCCATCGAGCGCCAATTCGGCCACATCAATGGACTTTGCCGTTTTCATGTGCGGGCGCAGGTTAACACCCTTGTCCGCCAGCCGGGCGGTCATGGCGGCGGTGTTTCTGGTGACTGTCCCCTGATCAAGGATCAGCGCCGGTGTTTGCAGATCGGATATTTTCATGGGCACGAGTTTAGGGGGCGGAAGGTCTTAATGACAAGCGTGGCGCTCAGAACGATCACTCCGAAGTGGAGTTATCGACAATAACGGGGGTGTCAAAGTAGGTAATGTCCGGGGCCGTACCGTATCTTTCGCTGATCATGGTTTTCCAGGCGTCGGAGTACTGGCGGTCCGCGGCCTCGCGACTTTCCCAAAGATAGACGCCGCCGCCTGTCGGTCCTTCGCCATAGAGATAGTATTTTCGGACCAATCCGGGCGCGCCTTTATAATTGGGCGCGGACCCTTCAAACAGTTCCTTGGCGGTTTCGCGTGTGGTTCCCTCCGGCAGGGGGAATTTAACAATTGCGGTGATCACTGTGCGGGTCTCCCTTTGTATATTTTATTCAGATTTGAACGGATCGGATTGTATCCATTCGATGGTTTCTCGCAACACCGTCGGAATATCGCGTATGGCAACGCCCAGGCTATCGCGGCGGGTGAAATCAAACCCGGTCGGCGTCACGGGAGCTTCCGTGAGAGGTTCAGGCATCTTGGCATTGGGTAATATTTTATGGATTTCGGCATAAATATCCCGCAAATGCCAACTGTCATAGACGCCGAAATACCGCCCTGAAGCGTCCGAGTTTTCATAGGCCGCAAGGAACAGGTTCGCCAGATCATGAAGGTGGATCAGTGAGGCGGAATCATTCGGTGTTTTGCTGTGTCGGCCTTCTCCGCCATTAACCATGCTTTGCAACCAGACCTGCGGGTTGCCGTTCATATGCTGGGGCAGCACGACTGGTCCATACAGCCCGGTCGGCAGGAAGATGGAAAGGCGCACATCGTTTTTGGCGGCAAACTTGATCGCCGCCTTTTCCATCACGGTTTTGGCCGCCGAGGTGTATTTTTTTGCCCGGCATTGTTCATCCTCATCGGACCAATGTTCGACCTCGTTTTTGAAGGGCACCGGTGGTATCGGGTTGGTGCTGCTGGTGCTGGAGCAGATAACCATCGTCCTGACGCCCTGTCGCAGCGCCGAGCGCATGATGTTCAGGCAGCCATCAACGGTTGGCATGATGATTTCCGCATACCCCTGCTCATCATCCATCTCCCTGGCGGGAATGCCTGTGGGGCCGAAATACGTTGGAATTAGGCTGGCGATGAAAACACAGTCAGTCCCTGCCAAGGCGGCATCGAATGAAGCCTCTTCGGCCATGTCGGCGCTATAGAGCGCCAAATTTGTTGACGCGCCGGGCAAGGCCTCCAGATACGAAGCCTTATCAGGGGCATTTCGGTCGCGCATGGTGCCGTGAACGCGATACCCACGTTCCAGTCCGGCCCTGACGATGTTGGAGCCGACAAGACCGCTGGCCCCCACCACGCCTATTGTTTTTTCTATTGTCATGATATTCGGCCTTTTCGCGAATTTGGTACCATACGATACAGTTGCCTTTAATCTAAATCATACCGCCGCGCCGCCCAAATCAATTCCTTGTCCGTTCCGCTCTGACTCAGAAGCGCTTGTCGGCGTGCCAGATTTTCTATTAAGTCGTAGTCACTGATTGGACTGGAACAACTTAAAGAGCGCCCGATATGTCAAAATCTCCCAACATTCTGATGTTCATGTCCGACAACCAGCCGGCGGAGCTGTTGGGTTGTTATGGCAATGAGGAAATCCAGACGCCGAACATAGATGCCCTGGCATCTGAAGGGGTTCAGCTCAACAACGCCTTTTGCGTTAACGGCATGTGTTCGCCTTGCCGGGCTTCGGTGATGACGGGCTTGATGCCGTCGCAACATGGCATCCACACCTGGATCGACGATCGCCTGCGCCATCTGTGGCCGGAAAACTGGAATGCGATCAGTGAGTTCAAGGCCCTGCCGTCGATCCTAGCCGAGCACGGTTATCAAACGGCATTGATCGGCAAATACCACATGGGCGCGCCTGATCTGGCGCAAAATGGCTTTCAGCATTGGGTGACCAACCCGCATGGTCACGTCACCGATTTCTGGAACGGCACTTATATCGAGAACGGTCAACGCACGACTTACCCCGGCCACAGCGTTGATTTTTTCACCGATAAGGCGATTGAATATCTTGAATCCGCCTGTTCGGGCGCCGAGGATGAACCGTTTTTCGCCTTCGTTCCCTATAATGCGCCCTATGGGCATTGGCCGGCGCTGAAAGGCCGGGCCAAAAACCGGTTTCGCGATTTTTATGACAGTGTCGACATGCACTCAATTCCGCGCGAAGGGTTGCATGAAAACGCCATCGCGCGGTTTTTGCGCAAAGCCTCTGACAGTGTCGGCGGCATTGATCACACATCGGAACTGCGCATTCCCAACGATCTTGAGACCTTGCGTAATTATTACTCAGAAATGGCCATGGTAGATGATGGCGTCGGCCGGATTCTCGATACCCTTAAACGTCTGAACCGCTACGATGATACGCTTATTATCTACACGGCCGACCATGGGTTTTCTCTGGGCCATCACGGGATTTGGGGGCATTCGCAGGCGACACTGCCCTCCAATGCCCACCGGGCGACATTCTCCATCCCCCTGATCCTGCGCCATGGCGACCGTATGGTGACCGGGCAAGATGACGCATTGATTAGTCAGATTGACCTGTTCCCGACCCTGCTGGAACTGGCCGGGATCGAACCGGATGGTCATAACACCAATTCTGCGGCGAAAAGTTTTGCTGGAGCGCTCGGTAGTGGGGCGTTTGAAAAGGATGGCTGTGTATTTCTTGAGCAAGAGGAAACGCGGGCCATCCGGACCCGCCGCTGGCTGTACAAACGCCGCTTCCAACATGCGCCCCAGCCCCCCTATCCGGATGAAATGTATGATCTGGAAGCCGATCCGCTGGAAAAGACCGACCTTGCCGGGGTGCCCGAATATGCCGACGTTGCCCGCGATCTTGTCGGCCAGATCGAGAACTTTTTCGGACGCTATAACGATCCCCGATATGACCTCTGGAGCGGTGGCACGGCCAAGTCCAATTCGGACAAACCCTGGCTGTGGAAAGAGGCCTGGGGCGAAAGCTGGCAGGCAGGTTTCGTCGATGCGTGAGGGCTAAAAAAACCTAGGTCGCCTGATCTTGCGAAGGCGACGCATTGGCCTATACTGCGCGCGTTTTTGAGGGGGGCTTAGAGTCCCCTGATGTACGGATTGCTCCAGCTTTTAAGGACCTTTTTTCATGAGCGCTCAGATCAATAAAGTCGTCCTCGCCTATTCGGGCGGTCTTGATACCTCGGTTATCCTGCGCTGGTTGCAGGATCAATATAACTGCGAAGTGGTGACTTTCACCGCAGATCTGGGGCAGGGTGAGGAGCTGGAACCGGCCCGTCAAAAGGCTGAGATGATGGGCATCAAGGACATTTTTGTCGAGGATCTGCGCGAAGAGTTCGTGCGCGACTATGTGTTCCCGATGTTTCGCGCCAATGCCATTTATGAGGGCACCTATCTGTTAGGGACCTCGATCGCCCGACCGCTGATCGCCAAACGCCAGATCGAGATCGCCGCCGAAGTGGGGGCCGACGCGGTATCGCACGGCGCCACCGGCAAGGGTAATGATCAGGTCCGATTTGAGCTCGGCTACTATGCCTGCAACCCCAACATCAAGATCATCGCGCCGTGGCGTGAATGGGACTTGGGTAGCCGCACCAAGCTGATCGATTTTGCCGAGAAACACCAAATCCCCATCCCCAAGGACAAACGTGGCGAAAGCCCGTACTCGCAGGATGCCAATCTTCTGCACATTTCGTCGGAAGGCAAGGTTCTGGAAGACCCTTGGATGGCAGCTGACGACAGCATCTATACCCGCATTACACCGCCCTGGCTGGCACCTGATGTGGTCACCGAAATCACCATGGATTTCGAACATGGCGATCCAGTGGCCATCAATGGTGAAAAGCTCAGCCCGGCGGACCTGTTGGCGAAACTCAACAAGTTGGGTGGCGACAACGGTATTGGTATTCTCGATATCGTCGAAAACCGTTTCATCGGCATGAAATCGCGCGGCATTTACGAGACTCCCGGCGGCACCATCCTGTTCACGGCACGCCGCGCCGTCGAAAGCCTGACGCTGGATCGCGGCGCCATGCATCAGAAAGACGAGATCATGCCGCGTTATGCGGAACTTGTGTATAACGGTTTCTGGTTCGCGCCGGAACGCGAAATGCTGCAAGCCCTGATCGACAAGGCCAGCGAACTGGTCACCGGAACCGTGCGCCTCAAGCTCTACAAGGGCAACGTCATGGTCACCGGGCGGAAATCCCCCAACAGTCTGTATGACGAAGCCATCGTCACGTTTGAAGAAGATGATGTTTATGACCAGCGCGATGCAGAAGGGTTCATCAAGCTGAACGCGCTCAGACTGCGCCTGCGCAAGGGCGAATAAACACCAATCCACCTCGGGTGGGGGCGTGAAGCTGTGAGCTCAGGTTTAAAATTCTGAACTTTGGATTCTGAACTTTGGATTCTGGGCTGGATAAGTCGATGAGTAAATTCTGCGGTCTGGACTTTGGCACCAGCAATTCCACCCTTGCGACAGTCGGCAGCGTGCGACCGGCCCTGGTCCCCCTCGAAGGGGACAGTCTGACGTTGCCCAGCGCCGTTTTCTATGACGACGCCCGTGCCTCAAGCCGCCGCGCTGCGGGTATTTCTTATGGCCGCAAAGCCACCGACCTCTACCTTGATGGCCAGGACGGGCGATTATTACGATCACTAAAATCACTTCTGGGCACGGATCTTATTGATACCGGTACGCCCCTGTCGGGACGCCGGGTTTCCTTTAAAGGTGTCATTGCGGACTTTCTGACGGAAATCAAAAACCGTGCCGAACAGCAACTTGGTGAGGAGATCACCAGCGTTGTTCAAGGGCGTCCGGTGAATTTTGTCAACGATGATGAGCAGGCCAATCTGGCGGCCCAGGCATCGCTGAAGGAAATCCTGCACTCCATCGGTTTCAAACACGTCGAATTTCAGTATGAACCCATCGCCGCCGGGCGATATTTTGCCTCCGAGACCAGCAAAAGCTGCCTTTGCCTGGTCGTCGATATTGGTGGTGGGACATCTGATTTTTCGATCATCAATATCAATGCCAGCCACAAATCCAATGGCCGTATCCAGGGCGATGTCATCGCAAACGCCGGGATAAGGCTGGGCGGAACCAACTTTGATCAGACCTTAAGTTTCCAGCATGTTATGCCTTTGTTGGGTTTGGGCGCTTCGCTGTCAGACAAGGCCCTTGATGCACCGCGCTGGATCTATTCATACCTGTCGACGTGGTCGAAAATAAACCTTATGAACAATCCGAAAATAATGCGTGATATTGATTGGACCATACGACAAGGCGGAGGGGATGTCCGCTTTGACCGCCTCGACAAGGTCATTCACGCGTCGCTTGGACATCACGTTGCGGCCAGCGTTGAGGAGGCCAAAATTGCTCTCTCGACGGACGACGTTACCGAGATTGACCTGTCGTATGTCGAAGAAAGATTATCGGTTGAGCTTTCTGCCCGCGCTCTAAGCGCCAGCCTTGAAGACGCGCTTGCTAAAATCAACGGCGCGATTGGAGCATGTCTTGATCAAGCGGGTTTACCGGGGTCAGGCATAGACACGGTTATCCTGACCGGCGGATCGACTGAAATGCCGATTCTGCAAAACACCATAACCGACATGTTTCCACACGCCGAGATCAGCACCTGCGATACATTTGGCGCGGTTGGGTTAGGGCTGGCGATCGAAGCCAGTTCGCTTTTTGCAAACAGGTCAGGCGTCTGAAAGTATTTATCGGGGATGTCAGAGTTCCACCTGCTGAAGATACGCTGGCACTTCCGCGCGCCAGCCCAGATGGTCTTCGATCTTCATGCGCAGTGACGAGGCGGCTTCCGGTTCGCCATGGGTGATAAAGGTCTTTCTCGGGGCGTCTTGAAAATGCCCTAACCAGTCCAGTATTTCACCATAGTCGGCGTGGGCAGAGGTGTTGTGTAACAATTCCACCTGGGCGCGGACCGGCCACATCTGGCCATGAATCCGGATTTCATCTTCGCCATGGACCAACCGTGACCCTCGGGTTCCAGCCGCCTGAAAACCGGTAAACAAGATGGTGTTGCGGGCATCGCCGATAAAATGTTTCAGGTGATGTAATATGCGTCCACCCGTCGCCATTCCGCTGGCCGATATGATTACCACCGGCATGGAGGCGTTGTAATCCAGCGACTTGGATTCCTCTGCGGTTTGAACATATTTGGCGATGTGGCAAACATCAGCGCACATTTTTTCGTGTAACCGATGTTCGTTCCTATGACGGCCCAAAAGCTGCGTCGCATTAATGGCCATGGGGCTGTCGAGAAAAATCGGTAATGTCGCCGGGATGGCGTTGTTTTTTTTAAGCGCGTAGATGTAGTACAGGATGCTTTGTGTACGGCCGACGGCAAACGCAGGAATGATAACCGAGCCGCCGCGCGCCGCCGTGGCGCGGATGATGTCGCCGATCTTCTGCACCGGATCGCCGTCTTTATGCAGCCTGTCGCCATAGGTGGATTCGAGTACCAGATAATCCGCCTGCTGGATCTCCACCGGTGGGACCATAACCGGGTCTTCGGCACGTCCGAGATCACCGGAAAACAGAATTGACGTGTGCCCGTCATCGACCCGGATAAAAGATGATCCGAGGATGTGACCGGAGCGGTTGAAGGTAAACCCCAGGCCGCCATTAAGCTTGTGAGGTTTGTCGAAGTCCTTAACCCTGAACTGACCGAGCGATTTTTCGGCGTCCTTTCGGGTATACAAAGGCAGGGCGGGTTTGTGTTTGCTGTAGGCATAGCGGTTCGCCCGGTCGGCGTCGGCTTCCTGAAGGTAACCGCTATCTGGCAGCAGGATGGAGCAGAGGTCATATGTCGCCGCCGAGCAGTAAATCTTCCCCCTGAAGCCGCGTTTGACCAGCAGTGGGATATAACCGCTATGGTCGATATGGGCATGGGTCAACAAAACGGCGTCAATGGACGCCGGATCAACCGGCAGTTTCTCCCAGTTCCTCAAACGCAGTTCCTTCAGCCCCTGAAATAGGCCGCAATCGATTAGTATTTTCCGGCCCTCATGTTCCAGCAGATACTTGGACCCGGTGACTGTTTCGGTTGCACCTAAGAATGTGAGCTTCATGAGTGACCATGACCTTTCCACTCAAACATACGCCACCACCCGTAGGGTCGCTATGATATCTCGCAGTCTTCCGCACGAAAGTTGGCGTCAATGAGTGGGGAAGGCCTGTAAGACGGGAGATGGCATCTGTTAATGCCCATTCATACCTCTGTATGGCCGACTACAAAAAAATAGTGTATTATTGGGTAATGCTGAAGCAAATTTTTGCTATCTTACTCAATGAGGAACGATCATGAACGCGGCTATGAAAAATACTAAGATTGGCGTCAGAGTAATGATCTCTCTGGCCTTGCCGATCATGGGATTGCTCTTGTTTTCCGGAGATCTGGTTATAGAAAAACTCCAAACTGTCAACGAGCTGGGGAAAGTTCAACGTTTGGCAGACCTGGCGCCGGTCGTCAGCGCGGTCGTCCATGAGTTGCAAAAAGAAAGAGGGACTTCCGCAGTATTCATCGGCAGCAAAGGCAAAAAATTTGCAGAACAACTGCCAGTTCAAAGAAAAGACACCGACGCCAAGCATGAGGCCTTGAAAGAAGCTCTGAAGTCCTTTGACCCTGCATCCTACAGCCAGATTTTTGTTGAGGAGGTGAATGCGGCACGGGAGGCCTTGGCGCAACTGGAGGAAAAGCGCAGTCAAATTTCCAATTTTCAGCTCACCGTTCCCAATATGGCCAAATATTATACACCGACCATCGCCAAGCTACTTGGCATCGTCGAAGAGATGGCAATTTTGAGCAGCGACGCAAAAATTACTAATGCGATTACGGCGTACACCAGTTTTCTGCAGGGCAAGGAGCGGGCCGGCATCGAGCGCGCCATGGGAGGCGCCGGATTCGGAGGTCGAAATTTTCCACCGGCGATATACAAAAAATTTATCGAGTTGATCGCCCAACAACAGGTCCTATTTGGCACCTTTAAGCTATATGGCAGCAATGAACAGAAAGAGTTCTTTGACACCATGATCGTCGGCGCGGATGTGGATAAGGTCGATGACATGAGAAAAATCGCCATCGCCAGCATCGAAAGTAAGGACACTCAGGGCATTGAGGGCCCCGACTGGTTCGCAACGATCACAAAAAAAATCAATTTGATGAAAAAGGTAGAGGACAAAATTTCTCTGGACCTGCAAAATCTCAGCAGAGAGATACAATCTGATGCCCAATCGACCCTCTATATATTGTGCAGTTTTACAATCATCTTGTTATTGATTACTGGTGTGCTCGTTTTCCTTATTGTTCGCGGCATCACCAAGCCTATTTCCGGGATAACTGAGGCCATGACAGAATTGGCTGATGGCAATCTCGCCGTTGAGATCGAAGGTATCGATCGTGGCGACGAGATCGGAACGATGGCGAATACCGTTCAGGTCTTCAAAGACAACGCCAAACGGGTCAAGAAGATGGAGGCCCAACAGGCCGAATCGGAAAAGCGCGCTGAACAGGAAAAACATGAACTGATGAATGGTATGGCAGACAATTTCCAGACATCGGTGGGTGATGTCATCACCATTGTGTCATCTGCCTCTACTCAGCTGCAGGCTTCGGCCCAGGCTCTTACCGTTGCCTCCGAGAATACTAATGAGCAGGCATCGGCAGTGGCGTCAGCCTCGAATCAAGCCTCTGCCAATGTGCAAACCGTTGCGTCGGCGGCCGAAGAGTTGTCGAGCTCGATCAACGAAATAGGCCGCCAGGTTAAACAATCCAGTGAAATGGCTGATTCGGCGGTTTCTGAATCGGAACACGCTAATACCATGGTCCAAGGCCTGGCAACGGATGCAGACAAGATTGGTGAGGTGGTATCGCTGATTACGGATATCGCTGAGCAAACCAATCTGCTGGCGCTTAATGCGACAATTGAGGCCGCCCGAGCCGGAGAGGCCGGCAAGGGGTTTGCCGTTGTTGCTTCTGAAGTCAAAAATCTGGCCAACCAGACGGCGCGGGCTACTGATGAGATCAGCAGTCAAATCGGGGGAATCCAAGACGCCACGAAAGGATCGGCTGAAGCCATCGCCTCAATCACAAGGACCATTGGACAAATCAGCGAGACGACCACGGCCATCGCCGCAGCTGTAGAAGAGCAAGGTGCCGCGACCCAGGAAATCGCGCGTAATGTTGAGCAGGCGGCGGCGGGTACAACCGACGTGTCGGAGAATATTTCAGGCGTAACGGCTGCGGCAGCTGAAACCGGGCAATCCGCATCGGAAGTCCTGGCGGCGGCGGGCGAGCTGTCTGTGCAATCGGAGTTTTTGAGCACTGAGGTCAGCAAATTTATCGCAGAAGTACGCCATGCCTGAGACATAAAAAAAGGCGGTCCCAATAGGACCGCCTTTTAAACTCAAGCGTATCAAAACCTAGTAACGATAGGCTTCCGGCTTGAACGGGCCTTCGGGACTGACACCGATATAGTCGGCCTGTTCCTGGCTCATTTTGGTCAGTTGAGCGCCCAGCTTTTCGAGGTGCAGGGCGGCAACTTTTTCATCAAGATGTTTCGGCAGAACATAAACCTCGTTCTTGTAGGCCTGTGAGTTCGTCCACAGCTCGATCTGCGCCAGTACCTGATTGGTGAAGGACGCTGACATGACGAAGCTCGGATGCCCCGTGGCACAGCCGAGATTAACCAGGCGGCCTTCGGCCAGAACGATCAAACGCTTGCCGTCGGGGAAGACAACCTCGTCAACTTGCGGTTTGATGTTGTCCCAGGTGTAGTTGCGCAGTGCGCCGATCTGAATTTCGGAATCGAAATGTCCGATGTTGCAGACGATGGCCCGGTCTTTCATGTCGCGCATGTGATCAAGCGTAATGATATCGATGTTGCCGGTGGTGGTGACAAAGATGTCGCCGCGGGTGACAGCGTTTTCCATTGTCACAACCTCAAAACCTTCCATGCAGGCCTGCAGCGCGCAAATCGGATCGGCTTCTGTCACCAAGACGCGGCAACCAGCATGACGCAGACTCTCTGCGGAGCCCTTGCCGACGTCACCAAAACCGCCAACGACAGCAACTTTCCCAGCCATCATTACATCGGTCGCGCGGCGGATAGCATCAACCAGACTTTCGCGGCAACCGTATTTGTTATCAAATTTCGACTTGGTCACGGAATCATTGACGTTGATTGCCGGTGTCATCAGGGTTCCGGCTTTCTGCATTTCGTGCAGTCGGTGAACGCCGGTGGTTGTCTCTTCAGACAGCCCTTTGACGTCTTTCATCATTTCCGGGAATTTCTCATGCATCATGACGGTAAGATCGCCGCCATCATCCAAAATCATGTTTGGCGTCCAACCATCCGGGCCAACAATGGTTTTCTCAATGCACCATTCAGCTTCCTCTTCGGTTTCGCCTTTCCAGGCATAAACCGGGACATCTGTCGCGGCGATGGCCGCGGCGGCCTGATCCTGAGTTGAGAAGATATTGCAGCTCGACCAGCGGACTTCCGCGCCCAAAGCCGTCAGGGTTTCGATCAGCACGGCGGTCTGGATGGTCATGTGCAGGCACCCGGCGATGCGTGCGCCCTTCAGGGGCTGGGAGGTGCCATATTCTTCACGAAGGGCCATCAAACCTGGCATTTCGGTTTCGGCGATATTGATTTCCTTGCGGCCCCATTCGGCCAAATTTATGTCGGCGACTTTACAATCATCGAAGGGCATTTCGACGGCTCCTGAATAGTGTCTGTGGAAGGGTTCGGTAATATATGGAATTCGTGGCCGGGGTTTACCAGTCCCCGCCCGATGGAGCAAGGTTCACGTATCGTCACCAAGCCTAAACGCCGAGCCTTCCCAGACAGTTATTTCAGGGTTTCACGCAGCAGCTTGCTGACACAGCGTTGAAATTCCCTCGATGGCGCGGTCAATGTCTTCGTCGTCGGTAAAATAACCCGGCGAAAAACGAACCATTCCCCCACCCACGACAGTGCCCTCGTCCTCATGAACCACAGGTGCACAATGCAGGCCCGGACGGACGCAGACCTCGAAATCCGCATCAAGAACGGTCCCCACCTGATCAGCAGGAACATTGTCTATGCTGATTGACAAGGTTGCGATGCGTGGCCGGAGATCATCAAGAGGGCCATGAACGGTGATCCCTCTCAGCGGAAGAAAGGCATCGATGAGGCGCCTGGTATGGGCGTTTTCGGCGCGGTGAATTTCCGCCAGGGCCAGACGGCAGGCGTCTTTGTGGGAGAGCTTTGTCGCGGGTTCTCCAGCCAGTTCGCGGCCCATTTCAGCGAACCATTTTTGCGCGGCGTTAAGCCCGGCAATACCCGGAAGCGAGGGTGTTCCAGCTTCCAGGTGATGGGGGTAGGAGTCCGGCTGGAACGGAGAGATCGAATCAACGCCGGTTCCGCCAACGCGTGCGGGTTTGATGTTCACATCTTCACCGACAATCAATCCGCCGATGCCCATAGGGCCGAACAGCCCCTTGTGGCCAGTGAATACCAGAACGTCGATGCCGAGATCATCCATATTAAGATCCAGGACACCGGCGGTCTGGCAGCTATCGACAATCAACAGTGCGTTTGAGTTCTTGACGATTTGTCCGATAGCCTCAAGATCCTGAACCGATCCCAGGACGTTGGAGCCATGATTGATAACAACGATCCGGGTTTTCTCGGTCAGAGCAGCGGCGATGTCGGCGGGGTTCACGTAGCCCTGCTGATCACGGCCAATGCGCGAAACCGTAACGTCGTGATCGCGCTCAAGATGATTGGCCGGACGCAGTACGGAATTATGTTCAAGACGGGTGATAATCATCTGGTCGCCGGGCTCAACCAGCCCCATGATTGCCGTGTTCAGTGAATCGGTGGCATTCTGGGTGAAGACGACACGTTGCGGATCACCGCTGAAACCAAAAAATTCAGCCAGCTGCCGACGTGTCTGAGTGACCATGATCTCGGCCTCAACCCCCATCTGGTGCCCGGCCCGTCCAGGGTTAACGCCATAATCCCTGAAAAACCGGTCCATGAATTCATAAACGACCTGGGGTTTGGGCCAAGTGGTCGCGGCGTTATCGAGATAATAGTTGTCTTTCATGTCCTCGTTTCCTTCTGTGTCCGGCGGTCTGGCGAACAGTGGATTGATCGAGGCAATGATAGCGGAAAGCCGATGAAATTATGTTCTGAATTTGCTCAAAATTATAAAAATTAGGGAATAATTTTTTATGATTTTAGATATTATCAGAAAAATTACTCTGGTATAATGATATATTTTAGAAATTTATCTGGGGCGAGAGAGCATAATCTGTTGGCCCGATCCCGGTGATCGGCACCTTGAACCAGCAACATCTTAACCACTGCCGTCCGTCTTAACCGTGCGTTCAGACGGTTCATGACTTCAAAGCTGACCTTTTCCAGATCGGTGTTCGTCAGTTTGCTTTTCCGACCCTGGAGTTTGCCAAACTGGGAATTCAAGGCATCCAGGATAACCGGTTGAATTTGACACAGGCTGGATAAGTCACTGGCTTTGGCGAGAACCAAAATGGGCAGGACCTGGCGGGACGCTTTTTGCGAGGCACCGGACAGGCGGGGCAGGAAAATGCGTGTCATGGCCAGCGCCGGTGGCATCACAGGGTCGGCATCCTGGGTTACGGGCTTTTTTGGTGGCGGGGGCGTTGCCGGATCGGGCTCCGGTTTTGGCTCTTCGGACTTTGTCGGTTTTTCGGGTTGGGCGGGCTCTTCCGTCTTGGTTTCGATTGGCGCTTCAACTTGAGGTTCTGATCTATCCTGAGACCCGAACCCCAGTGCTGCCGTCAGTTTTCCGTCTGTGTTTATATTGATGATAATGCCAAGAATGCCGATCAACAAAATTAGCGCCACCCCTCCGACAATCATCGAGAATTTTGGATCGTTGATCAGCCGATATGTGGTGCTGGACAGGCCGCCGCCGAAGGAGCCGGAGCGGCGGTTTTTATTCTTCTTTTTCTGTTTGCCGGCGAGATAGTCCTGGGCCTTCTGGATACGTTCGTCCTTGATATGACGCAACAGGCTGGCCACCGTCTTCGAGAGTGCAGAAATATCCTGGGATGTGTCTCCTCCGGCGATCAGATTGTCCAACTGATGGGTCAGCCGAGCGACTTCCAGCTGATCTTGCTTTCGGGTAAACAGTTGACCGATGACAACCAGCGTGCACTCACGAAGAGCCGCAGCCGTGCGAACTTGAGAAATCAATTCAATCAGCCCATTGGGGCCTTCAAATACCTGTTCCCAGTCGGTAACCCCGTCAGGAGTTTGTGGAAAGGCAGGTTTCTTGGTCTTGTTCAAAAGCTAGGTTCCCGAAAAGGGGCTCAGAGCAGAACACTATAAAGAAAATCACCGCCGATTAAAGTGAGCGGCGTCACAGGCGTTTAGATTGCTGCTGCAGGGTTTAGGTTGGCGGTTCAAAGTTGTCCCGTACTGCGTTGTAATTTTTGGGTTTTACGGCTCTTCGCCCTTTCGCCTCCATCCGGCCTGTCGTGCTTCGTCGTCGCCGCAAAAATACCGTTCTCCCGTTTCGGGGGTAATGACAATACTTTCATACTCCTGGTCCAATGGGCTGTAATAGAACCGTTCTTTGGTTTCGGAAATGTCACCTTTGACCATGCATGCCGCATGCGTGGCCTTAGATGGGTGAAGAAATTTGCGCTCCAGATGTTTCCAGGGCAGTTCCGCAGCCGGCCGGGTGGATTCTTTGAAATTGTGCTCGTTCGGAAGGCGTTTGCCCTTCCGCCATTGTGACGGCGGTATAAATTCCCCACTCCAAATGCCAAGAGAGGCCTGCTTGGCGAGATGTTCGGCCGCGGCATAATGGGGGGGGCTGTTTGCTAACGCTGTAACGTTGCCACCTTTGAGTAAAATTGATGAAAGTTCTTGATCTCCGATCAGGCAGGCGGCGATCGGCAGGCCTTGTGGTGCTGGCTGCACGAAACATTTTATCTGAGTCGTCTCCATTTCCAACTGTTTATTCAATCTGTACCCGGCAGCAAGACCGCACAGCCAGAGGTGACCGTCATGGTTACAGGCCTGCCCCAGTTCGGGAGCGTCGATGCCGGCCAACTGATAGACGGTCTTGCCAATTTGAAGGGTGTCACCATCCAGGACAATCGCCTGATTGTGGTCAATCCGCACAATTTCAGATGCATCAGAACGCTGGCCGCTCACTACTATGATGACAAGAAAAATTGTGGTTATGAATGTTTTCATTTGTCGTGTCCTCTGTTCGATTGCTATCGAGAGCAGACTCTCGTATGTGATCTGCGTGGCGTCATAACTCCATCGGGCGCGTTATTTTTGTCTGTATTCTGGGCAAAACATCTTTTGCCATAGATAAACTAAACTGATGCCGACCGCAGCCCCAATCAGGCCACCTAAATGCCATCCCGGCGTCCCCTCTATAATTGCGCCTGAGGCGACTCCGGCGGCGGCGCCAATGGTGAGCCCAAGTGCGCCCAACATCAGGCCCTCGGCACCCATGTTTTCTACAAGATGATCCATCACCAGAGCGATTGACAGAACGCAGGCCATAAAAACAACCGTGACTGCAAGAATGCTTACAACAGTGATGATCCCCTCTGCCATCTTCAGCGACGCCTAATAGAAACTGGCGATCAAAAGAACGGCTGTTACAACAACTCCCCCCATCAAGCCGTATTGAGGGTTGGAGAGAAAAAGTCCGCCATCAGCAATGACAACTGCTATTACAAGTTTTAACATGCTCAAACACCTTTCTGAATTTTATTGATACCAAAATTGTTGATCCGCAAACTGACGCCCTTTTGACGCCTCATTTTTTCTTTCCTGAACCAACCACTGTAAAAATGATAAGGGCATAAACTCCCATCATGATGATCCGGATAAACTGAGCGTTGGAGCCGTGAAACCCCATTACTTCCGCTAACTTTTCGGCTCCCATCAACACCGGACCGATTGCAATTAACGGCAGGAAAAACTGTAAAGTGAACTTGCGCAGCGCCTTAAATGCACCTGTCAGAAATGTCGTGTTTTGTTTGTCGGGGACCATGGTTGACTGGTCTGTAACGCTCTCATTTTCCATGTCTTAACCTTTCCAAAATTGCCGGGAAAAAAGAATGATGACTGTGAACACTTCCAATCGACCGACCAGCATGCCGAACGCCAGCATCCATTTGGCGACATCTGGTAAATCTTTGAAGGTGCCTGACGGTCCAACGACAGGGCCAAACCCTGGCCCAACATTGGACAATGTGGTTGCGGCGCTTGAAATCGCGGTGACCAAGTCCAGGCCAAGAAAACTCAGCCCCAAGGTCAGTGCGCCAAAACAAAAAATGAAGATAAAGAAAAAGCTGAGGATGGAACTGACCACTTCATTGGAAATCGGTCGGTTGTTGTAATACGGGATGAAAACGCCGTTTGGCTGGAGAATTTTGCGAAATTCCATGCGACACGTTGAAAACAATATCTGAAACCGGAAAATTTTGATTCCGCAGGCAGTGGAGCCGGCACAGCCACCGACGAATGTCAGAAAGAACAGAAAGATGACCGGGAACACGCCCCAGAGCGTATAGTCGGTTGAGGCGAACCCGGTTCCCGTCATGATCGAGGCGACACTGAACGATGAATAGCGGATGGCGTTCATAAACCCCATGCCATCGACGCCCCAAAGCCATCCGCTGACCGATGCAATGGCGAGCGCCATAATTGCCAAATACCAGCGTACCTGCGAGTCATGAAGCAAATCGGAGAAGCGTTTCTGGAAGGACATGAATATCAGCAAGAACGGGATTCCGCCGGCGATCATGCCGATGGTAATGATGGCGTCAATTTTAGCACTATTGAAATGGCCGACGGAGCCGTCTGACGTCGAATATCCTCCGGTTGCGATCGTTGTCATCGCGTGAACCAAAGCTTCCACACCGGTCATTCCGGCGAGCCACAGAGCAAGGGCACAAACCGCCGTCAAAGAGATGAAAACCAATGTAATCCCGGTAGATATCTGCCGCGCCCGGGGCAGATTTTTTTCACCAGTCTCAAAGGCTTCGACCATAAACAGCTGCATGCCCCCGACCTTGAGAATTGGCAGAATGCTGATTGACATCACGATGATGCCAAGTCCTCCTAGCCATTGGAGGATGGCTCTCCAGACGAGAATGCCAGGGGATAGATTATCCAGCCCGGTGATCACTGTTGAACCCGTCGTGGTGATCCCTGACATCGTTTCAAAATAGGCGTCGGTGAAACTCATATGGGTTTCACCAAGAATGAACGGCAGCGATCCGAACAGGGATAAAAATACCCAAACCAGGGTGGTCATCAGGAAGGCCTGGCGTCTGGAAAGATTAAAATTGGGAGAAAAATTGGACAACAGCATGGCGCCGCCAGCAAACATCGTGATCGCGGCGGACATCGGAAAAACCCAGATTTCAGGACTCCCGTAAGCGATATCTATGATCGCCGGGATGCTCATGAACAGGGCCAGCAGCATCAGCAATATGCCGATGACAAAAAATATGGGTTGAACATTTCTCATTGCGTGTTCTGCGTTGCCGATGAAGGGAAATCATTGGCGGCGCCGCACTATGGCGACGCGCTTCGCTCCACTCAGAGAAAAGAACACAAAAAACGATCCATGCCCGAACCCGAGGTTATACCTCAGGGAAGGGGCGGTACTCTCAAAGAATGGAGAATGCTGTTATTGTACGGGGGGGGCCTGTCGCCCAAGTGTTGGACGTCGCAATATGATCAGCTAGGCGAGCATCTGAACAAAAATAAACACGGCCTGTTTGGCAAACGTAAGCAGTCTGGAATTCATCAGGTGTTTGGGCGTCAAAACCAGTATCACCCGAAACGTCGTCATTCAAAACGAACGAGTCGCTTGCAGTAATTGACAATTCTGTAGCTAAGGCCTGAGACGGGCTTGAAAAAGCCAGCCCGCAAAGGACCGCGATCAGAAGGAGTTTGCCAAAAGACGTGTGAAGCAGTTTTTCCATCGAAAGCAACATATTCCTCTAACCACCCGATTTCAACCAAGATGATAAGAATTCCAATTGCTGTTTAATACCAAGCTGCAGTGATAATAACCTTTAGAGATCGTCAACTCGGCCTGTCGGGCTGGAAGAAACGTGCACCGATACGTTGGCGGTGTCATTATGGCGTTCATCCCCACACTATAGACTGAAAAGAGCACGGATGTCTGAGGTTTACGAGGTCTTCGCCATTAAATACGCGACTCACATGCGGACGTCGGAGCTGAATTTTATGGATCCGCCGGATATTCATGATGGCCCCATGCCCATCGATTATTTCGTCTGGCTGGTGCAGTCGGCTGATCACACCTTTATCGTCGATACCGGGTTTAACGCCGAAACCGCCGCTCAGCGGGGTCGTGAATTGAGTCGCTGTCCGGCGGAAGGCCTGGCGTTGATGGGCGTTGACGCCAAGCATGTCCGAGATGTCATCATCACCCACCTGCATTATGACCATGTGGGAAATTTCGACCTGTTCCCAAATGCCCGATTCCATTTGCAAGACAGTGAAATGGCCTTCGCCACGGGCCGCCACATGCGCCACAAACCGTTTCGGGCGCCGATGGATGTCGAGCACGTTGTCGGCATGGTCCGTCAGGTCTATGCGGAACGGGTGGTTTTTCATGATGGAGAGGCGGAACTGGCCCCCGGCCTCAGCCTTCATCATATCGGTGGACACACGGCGGGTCTGCAGGTGGTGCGGGTCAATACGCGACGTGGTCAGGTCGTTTTGGCGTCCGACGCCAGCCACCTGTATGCAAATATGGAACGGGGAAATCCCTATCCCATCATTTTCCGCGAAGACCAGATGCTGGAAGGTTTCGATACCCTGAGGCGGCTGGCTGACAGCCCGGATCATATTATCCCCGGACACGACCCCCAGGTCATGGACCGCTATCCTGCCCCGTCAGACGATCTGCAGGGTATCGTCGTGCGGCTTGACTGAAATTTTACCCAGAGGACATCCTAAAATGGTCGAAAAAGTATTCATCACAGCTCAGGATCTGTTGGACGATTCCTTCCGTCTTGCACGGAAGATTTTCGAAGATGGTTTCCGTCCCAATTATATCGTTGGTGTGTGGCGGGGTGGCACGCCGGTCGGCATTGCCGTGCAGGAAGCGCTCGATCATCTGGGGGTGCCGGCCGATCATATTTCCATCCGCACGTCTTCGTATGATGGTATCGAGGATCAACGAGATGAGGTCCGCGTGCATGGGCTGAATTATATCGTTGATAATGTGAACGCCGAGGATTCCCTGCTGATTATCGATGATGTATTTGATACGGGCCGCTCCGTACAGGCGGTCATCGACAAACTGACGCTGGAATCCCGACGTAACACCCCCGAGACCATCCGCATTGCCACGGTCTATTACAAACCGTCAAAGCGCCGGGTCGACAGCGTGCCGGACTACTTCATTCATGAGACCGAAGAGTGGCTGGTCTTCCCACATGAATTGCATGGCCTGACCGAGCAGGAAATTCTGGACCATAAACCGGTCGCGGCATTGGCTCGGGTCAATCTGCAGAAGGCCGAGAAAAACGCCTGATATGGTTTAGACCGAGACGTTATCGATCAGCCGGGTGCTGCCCAGCCAGGCGGCGGCGAGGACACGTGCCGGGCGTGAGGCGTCGCTGACCGGTTCCAGTGTTTCGGCGTCACGCACCGCCAGATAATCGACGGCCCCGAATCCGGCCTTGGTCAGTTCGGCTTCCGCCCATGGGCGCTGGTCAATGGGGTGTTGGCCGCCCCTTACTTTGTCGGCGATTTCCGAAATGATCCGGTACAGCGCCGGGGCGATTTTACGCTCTTCAGGGGTCAGGTAATTATTACGCGATGACATGGCCAGGCCGTCGGCTTCGCGCACTGTCGGCGCACCAATGATCTCGACCGGGATATCGAGATCGCGAACCATGGAGCGGATTACACAGAGCTGCTGGTAATCCTTCTCTCCGAACACGGCGACATCGGGCAGCGCCTGCAACAATAGTTTGGCAACCACGGTGGCGACGCCACTGAAGAAATGCGGTCGGAATTCGCCTTCCAGCACCTGACTTATGCCCTGCACTTCGATTTTGGTGGAATGACCGTCCGGATATATCTCGGCGACATTTGGCGCAAAGATCAGATCGGTCCCGGAGGTCTCGAACCTGTTGATGTCAGCCGTTTCGTTGCGGGGATAAGTGGCAAAATCCTCATGAGGAGCAAACTGCGACGGATTGACGAACAGTGTCGCCACGGCCTTGTCGGCATGTGTTTTGGCGGTGGCGATCAGGGACAGATGGCCGTCATGCAGCCCACCCATTGTTGGGACCAGGCCGATGGTGTGACCGTCTTGACGCCAATCCTTGAGGCGGGCGCGCAGGTCTTTGATGGTGCGTACTGTTTCCATGAGCGTGGTATTAACTCGCTACTTTGACATTCTGTTTGGTTTGGTAGACATGTTCCATATCCGGGAATCGCCGTGCTTGTACATCCCGGGCGTAGGTTTGGGCAGCCTGCTCGACGGTTTTGCCGATCTCGCCGTATCGTTTGACGAATTTCGGCGTGAAGTCGCTGAACATGCCGAGCATATCATCAATGACCAGGATTTGACCGTCGCAAGCTGGTGACGCGCCGATCCCAATGGTCGGGATGGTCAGGGTTTCGGTGATTTCACGGGCCAGCATTTCGACCGTCCCCTCAATCACCACGGCAAATGCACCGGCATCGGCCACCGCCCGGGCATCGTTGAGTACGGCCTGATAGCCGGCATCGTCACGGCCTTGGATTTTGTACCCGCCAGCTTCAGTCACTTTCTGCGGCAACAGGCCGACATGGGCAAGGACCGGAATACCGGAGGCGACGATGGCTGTGATCTGATCGGCCATGGCCGTGCCGCCTTCCAGCTTGACCCCTTGGGCGCCGGTTTCATCAATCACCCGTCTGGCTGAGCGCACCGCCTGAGCAGGGCTGTCCTCATAAGACCCGGCAGGCAGGTCGATAATGACGCATGATTTTCGCGACCCGCGCATAACCGCTTGTCCGTGCGCGATCATGGTCTCCAGTGATACCCCAACCGTCGTTTCCAGTCCGTAAATTACCATCGCCAGCGAGTCCCCGACCAGCAACATGTCAACGTGATCATCCAGCCGCTGGGCCATCGGGGTGGTATAGGCCGTCAGGGCGACGATCGGTGTTGAATTTTTCCGCGAGCCGATTTCTGCCGTTGAAATCCGGGGTTTAAGTGGGGCGGATTGCTCTGTCATGGTCATCCTCCAGCTCAGTAGGGGCCAAGGTCCAAATTTATTGCGCTGCACAATAGACCAGGTTGCTGCGCTGCACAATAAAAGATGCTCGGGAATAAACCGTAATGTGCCGTGCAGCTAAATGTGGTTGAATTCGATGCAGGGCACTGCTACCACGAACGGACAATGACTGACCCTGAAATTTCACCCGCTGCCCCCAGAATGTCAGGCATCTGCCCCGCCCAGGAGATCAGGAAACTGATCCGCGCCGGTGTTATCGAGACGAATGTCGAAATTCCGGAAGAACAGATTCAGCCGGCTAGCCTGGATTTACGGTTGGGATCGAAGGCATACCGCATGCGGGCGAGCTTTCTGCCCGGAAGTGGCGTCCAGGTCATGGCCAAGGTGGCGGCGCTTGGCATGCACGAAATTGATATCTCCCAGGGTGCGGTTCTTGAGCGGGAATGTGTTTACATTGTGCCGCTTGAGGAATCCCTCAATCTGAGCGATGAGATTTCCGGAATTGCAAATCCGAAAAGCTCGACGGGCCGGCTGGATATCTTCACTCGCCTGATTACCAATGGCGCAGACGACAGCCCGTCCGAATTTGACCGCGTCCGCGCCGGATACAAGGGGCCTTTGTATGCTGAAATCAGTCCACGGGCCTTTTCCGTCAAGGTGACGGCGGGTGCACGGCTGAGCCAGCTCAGGCTCCGCTATGGTGAGCAGTCTTTTTCGGATTCCGATATGCGTCGTTTGAATGAAACCGTTGCGTTGACTGATGGCCGGATGCGCGATCAGGATATTTCCGGCGGGGTTCCGTTCAGTGTTGATCTTTCGGGCGAAAACAAAGATGGGCTGGTCGGCTATCGGGCCAAACGTCATACAGGGGTCATTGATCTGGCGAAAATCGCCCACTACGATTGGCGCGATTTCTGGGAGCCGCTGTACGTCCGGAATGGCGAAGGGCTGGTGCTTAATCCCGGTGATTTTTACATATTGGCGTCTAAGGAAGCCGTCCGGGTGCCGCTGGATCATGCCGCCGAGATGGTTGCCTATGATACGCTGGTCGGCGAATTTCGAGTTCATTATGCTGGGTTTTTTGACCCCGGTTTTGGTATTGCTGACGATGGGCGGGCCGGAACTCGGGCGGTTCTGGAAGTTCGCAGCCACGAAGTTCCGTTTGTCATTGAGGATGGGCAAACGGTCGGGCGGCTGGTCTATGAAAGACTTATGGATGTCCCCGACAAAATATATGGTGCTGACATCGGATCGAATTATGCCAATCAAACGCTGACACTGGCAAAACAGTTTATCAAACCGGATTTACGTTAGTCTCGATCGGGTTTCCGTTCGTCATCCCGCCGGGCCCGCCAGCGCGCCCGGAACCCCCAATAAAAAACACCGATGAACATCACCATCAGCCAGACGACGGTATTATCCCGCAGGTTCTGGACGATCTGCTCAAACATTGTGGCGTCTCCGTAAAAATGTCACAACTGTTTAACTATACGCATGACAGTCTTATCTTAAAATGCCAGTGGTACGAATGAAATGCATCATTAAGAACACATGATTAAGGTATGATTTTATTATGAAAATTTCAGTCCCCGCGGCCTTATGTATTGTTGCTCTTGGCGCCTGTCAGACGACACCGCCCCCGCCTGTGAACACAACATCGGTGTATACGCAAAACCACATGATCGCGACAGCCAACCCGCTGGCGGCTGAGGCCGGGCGCGATATGTTGCGCGCCGGGGGGTCGGCGATTGATGCGGCGATTGCCGCCCAGATGGTACTGACGCTGGTTGAGCCCCAGTCATCAGGCATCGGTGGCGGCGCTTTCCTGATGTATTTCGACAAGGTCTCGGGCGATGTTGAATCCTACGATGGGCGCGAAACGGCCCCGGGATCGACAACACCTGAGATGTTTCTGAAGGCCGACGGAAAGCCTAAAAAATTCTATGATGCCGTGGTTGGCGGATCAGCGGTCGGCGTGCCCGGCATAATGCGGATGTTTGAGGCGGCACACAAAAAACACGGTAAACTGCCGTGGAAAGACTTGTTTAAACCCGCAGTAGCGCTTGCCGACAGTGGGTTTTCCATATCGCCTCGCCTGGCCGGATTGTTGGCAAAAGACAAATATCTGAAAACCATCCCAGGCACCAAAGCCTACTTTTATGAAGCCGACGGGTCGCCCAAAAAAGCCGGGACTCTGTTGAAAAACCCTGATCTGGCAGCAACCCTGAGAACGTTAGCGGAAAAAGGAGCGGATGCACTTTACACCGGATCGATTGCCACGGATATCGTTCGAACCGTTCAAAATGCCGCCAAAAACCCGAGCGGCATGACTGTCGTCGATATGGCGGGTTATGTGGCCAAACAGCGTCCGCCGGTCTGTATGGATTACCGTGAGTGGAAAGTCTGCGGTATGGGGCCGCCGTCCTCCGGGGGGCTGACGACGCTGCAAATTCTGGGGATTGCCGAGCAGTTTGATCTCGGCGGGTTTGTGCCCTTCAGCGCCCGCCCCGTTCACCTGATTGCCGAGGCCAGCGCCTTGGCGTTCGCTGATCGTAATACCTACATCGCCGACCCCGATTTTATTCCGGTACCGACGCAGGGCATGGTCAACAAAGATTACCTAAAAATCCGTGCCGCCGAAATTTCCAAATTCAGGGCTCAGGGAAAACGCTTCCCTGGCATGCCGGGCCTGAGTGCGGGGCTGAAGTATGCGCCCGGGGAAGATGAACACGGCCTGTCGACCACCCACATGAGCATCGTCGATGGTGACGGAAATGCGCTGTCGATGACGTCGAGCATTGAAAATGCTTTCGGCTCACGATTGATGAGCGGTGGGTTTTTATTGAATAACCAGCTGACCGACTTTTCCTTCCGCCCCAGCCGCAACGGATCACCGATTGCCAATCGCGCCGGTCCCGGCAAGCGGCCCCGAAGTTCCATGTCGCCGACGCTGGTGTTCGACAAGGCGGGAAAACTGGTGATGGCCATCGGGTCTCCCGGCGGTTCCAGGATCATCGGCTATGTGGCAAAAACCATCATTGCGGCTCTTGACTGGAAGATGGACATGGATGCGGCGATTGATGCCCCCAACTTCGTTAACCGCAACGGCTCGACAGATCTGGAAAAGGGCAGTGCGTTGGAAAGCCTGAAACCGCTGCTTGAAGACATGGGTCACACGGTCAAACTGTTTGGACAGGTCAGCGGTCTACATGGCATCCGGGTCACAAAGTATGGCCTGGAAGGTGGCGCAGATAAACGCCGCGAAGGGGTCGCCATTGGCGATTAACCTGTTATAAGGCAGCTCTCTTTAGCAGATGGTCAGCCAAAAGGTCAGGTAAACATGCTTTATTCATCTACACCGTCGCGCGTTATGTTGCGTCCGGGCAGTGATAAACGGTTCAAGCAGGGACACCCGTGGGTTTATTCCAATGAAGTCCGCATGGATGATGAAACCAAGGCCATTCAGCCCGGATCAATCGTTTCTTTGGTTCGTGCGGATGGCAAAGAGGTTGGGGTCGGTACCTTTAACCCGCACAGCCTGATCTGCTATCGGGGGTTTACACGAAACGGCGTTGGCACTGTTGACCGGGCGTTTCTGACAGAACGCCTGACCAAGGCGCTCAGTCTTCGTGAAAAACTATATGACGAACCTCATTACCGTATGGTTTATGGGGATTCAGATGGCTTGCCCGGTCTGGTCATTGATCGATACGGCGACGTGTTGGTGGTTCAGACGGCGACGGCAGGCATGGACCACATGCTGGATGACATCCAGTCCATCTTGGAAGACATGTTCTCTCCGCAAGCCATCATCTTCGCCAATTCAGGCGCTTTTCGTAAGCTGGAAAATCTGGAAACCTATACCAAGCTGGCGGTTGGTGAGGTCGACGGGCCACTGGAAATCCGGGAAAACGGCCTGTCCTTTTATGCCGATCCCCTGCAAGGGCAGAAAACCGGCTGGTTCTTTGATCAAGGGGTTAACCGGGCTTATGTTGCAGGCCTGACTGAGGGCAAAACCGTTCTCGATCTTTATACCTACGCCGGCGGGTTTGGGATTACGGCGGCGGCCGGAGGGGCCACCCAGGTTACCTGCATTGATCAGTCTGAAACGGCGCTTGATCTGGCCACAATGGCGGCTTCAGCGAATGGCTTCAGCGAAGTGGTTAGCACACAACCTGGTGAGGTTTTTGCGTCTCTCGAGAAATTTATTGCCACAAAGAAACGCTTCGGTGTGGTTATTGCCGACCCACCGGCCTTTGTGAAGACCAGAAAAGATTTAGGTCCCGGTGCCAAGGGGTACCGCAAACTGGCCAAACTGGCGGCGGCTGTGGTTGAGCCGGGCGGCTTTCTGTTTGTTGCGTCGTGTTCTTACAACATGTACGAGGACCGGTTCATCGACGAGACCGCCCATGGCATTTCACAGGCCGGGCGTAGCGGGCGAATTATTCACCGCGGTGGCGCCGGGCCCGATCATCCGATCCATCCCTATCTTCCGGAATCAGCCTATCTGAAGGGCCTGGTTTACGCGCTGGACTGACCGTTGTTGATCAGTTGACGGCACGATTGGTCGGAAATGTCAGTTGGAATGTGGCGCCATCTTCGGGGTCGACAAACGATATGTCGCCGCCGTGGGCCTTGATGATCTCTCGGACAATCACCAGCCCCAGCCCGGTGCCCCCCTCTTTCGATGATCCGGCAAAAGGCTGGAACATCCGTTCTTTGGCCTTGTCTGGCAAACCCGGCCCGTCATCCGTGAAGTCGATGGCGATCTGATTGTCATTTTGGGCGGATGTCAGGGTGATGATGCCGGCTCCGGCCTCAATGGCGTTGGTCGCAAGATTACTGAACACCCGAAACAGTTGCTGGCGATCACCTGCGATGTTCAGGCCGGGCAAGGTATTGTTTTGCCAGTCGATTTCGGGCTGGTCTTGGGACGTTTCGTCAAATTCGTCGACGCCATTCAGATTAGCTCCTACTTCGTCCAGCAGCTCGCGAAGGTCAACCTGCGCGATATTAAGTTGCGGCGTTGAATCACCCACATAATTAAGGGTCTGGCTGCACAGGTTTACCGCCCGGTCGATGGCATTGTAGAGGCGGGGCAGGGTACGTTTGACTTCCGGGTCCTCAACATTGACCAAGCGGTCGAATGCCAGCACGGCAACGGCCAGGCTGTTACGAAGGTCATGGTTGATCTTGGCGACCGCCGCACCGAGCGTCGCCAGGCGGTTTTTCTGGAGCAGGGCGTGGCGCACCTCGTCCTGCATATTGGCCAGTTCACGCTCCGTAATGCCAATTTCATCACGGCGCCCACTCGGTTGGATTTCGCGGGTTGCGTCTTCCGGGGCCCGGCGGAAGGCCGAAATATTATCCGTAATCTTGCGAATGGGACGGATCATCAGCCATTGCAGGCTGAGATACACCAGAAAGGCGGTAAAAAAGGAAATGCCGATAGATAAATTGAAAATGCGCGCCGAATAGTCATACATGGCTTCGCGCATGGGCGTTTCGTCCATGATCAGCTCGACTTCAATGTCAGGGTCCTTGGGCGACCTTCCCATAACCCTCAATATCCGGTTGTGGTCCTGGGTCAGGGTATCGAACGCACCTCTGACCCAGAAGAAAAAAGTATCGTCCGACAGGTCGACTTTCAGGTCGACATTGGGCGGCATGGCTTTGCTGACCATCAGCATACGTTTGTCGGGCTGGTTAAGGGCGATGCCGTAAGCTTCCGCGTGGAACAGAAGTTTATCTTCCAGTTCCATATCAACCGTTCCCTGGGGTAGCGAATCAAGCGTCAGTGTTGCCAAATGGGCGCGGACAACGTGTTCTTCCAGATAGACCTTGCGAAACCGAGAGATGGAGGGTGTCCAGATCATCAGTTCGGCGAGCATCACAAAAAACATTGTCAGCAGCAGGACGCGAGCCGACAGACTGCAGGCCATTGTACTCAACAAGGATTTTTGGTTCGACATGTTATCCGTATCTTATCCGAATTTTGCCAAAAATCGGACGATTTTCCGTGTCCGTTCACTGAACAGGGATGGTGTGTAAAAACTTCCTGCGGCGCGTTTCGAAACCTCACCTAACGTCGGGTAGGGCACAATCATTTGCGCCACCGCCCCGATTTTGAGGTTTTGGCTCATCGCCAGTACCCAGGTCTGGATCAGTTCTCCCGCCGACGGACCGACGATGCCACAGCCAAGAATCTTCCCTTGTCGTGTAGTAATGACCTTGATCAGGCCATCAGTTTGGCGTTCCGTCAGCGCGCGATCATTTTCGTGAAATGGCCAACGCAGAATTCTAATCTCGCCATGGGTTTTGCGCGCCTGTTCTTCCGTAAGCCCGACCTGGGCCAGTTCCGGTGTGGCATAGGTGACCCAGGGAACGGTACTGTGATCGGTTTTGGCAGGCAGGCGAAACAGCGCGTTCTTGATGACGACGCCGGCGTGATAGCCCGCCACATGCGTGAACTGGAAACCGCCGGCCACATCGCCAATGGCGAAGACTTTTTTGTTGGATGTTCTGAGCCGGGCATCAACATCGACGCCCTTTTTTGAATAGCGAATGCCAGCCTTCTCAAGATCAAGGCCGTCAACATTGGCGACCCGCCCGGCGGCAATCAAAAGATCGCAGCCGTCGATGGTTCTGTCCTCACCATTCTGTTCGATGGTGACCCGAATTCCGGATGACGTCGGCTCAACCTTATTAACTTTTATATCTTCGATGATGTCGATGCCGTCTTTTTCAAGCTGGCTCCTGACCACGGCCACGAGTTCCGGGTCATCCTTTGGCATGACGTTAAAAAGTTCCAGCACCGTCACCTTCGCCCCCAGATGTCGGTGGGCCTGTGCTAATTCGATGCCGATGGGGCCGCCGCCGATGACAATCAGGTGGTCGGGCAGGGTGTCGGCGTCAAAAATCGTTTCGTTGGTATGGTACGGGACGCCGTCGAGGCCTGGGATGAGGGGAACGAAGGCGCGGCTGCCGGTGGCGATGACGATGCGTCGGGCCTTGATTGTGGTTTCGCCGGCAATGACTTCATTTGGCCCGGTAAACCGTCCTTCGGCCTGAATGACATGAACGCCCAGTCCTTCGAAACGCTCTATCGAGTCATTGGGCTCAATCGTCGCAATGGTGTTGTGTATGTGACCATAAACACCCCGCGACTCAATGCGCGGCGCGGCTGCATGGACACCAAAATCCGCGGCTTCTCCGATGGCCTGTGCAGCATGTCCAGCCGCCAGTAGGGCTTTTGATGGAATGCAACCTGTATTGAGGCAGTCGCCACCCATCTTGTGTTTTTCAATCAGGACGGTTTTAGCACCCATTTGCGATGCCCCGGCGGCGACGGACAATCCACCGGATCCTGCACCGATAACGCAAATATCAACGTTCAGAGTTTCGGCCATTTATCAGATCCAAATATGAGGACAAGTCGATCAGGTTCGAGCAGACTTAACTTTTTTATAGATGATTGGGACAAGCGATAAAATTGCAAGACCAAGAATGGGGGTCAAGATTTCAGGCTCAAAAATAATTTTCAGGTCAGGCATGCCGCCAGATTTAAATACCGCACCGAGGCCATTGCCGACACTACAAAAAACGGCAGTTCCCGGAATGATGCCGACAAAGGTGCCGATCACGAAGGTTCGGGCGGGTACGTTCAGAAACGCCGGCACCAGATTCACCAGCCAGAAGGGAAACAGCGGAACCATGCGCAAGAACAGCAGGTAGCTAAGCGCGTTTTCCCGAAACCCCTTTTCCATACGGGCGCCGGCGTTGCCGGTTTTTTCGTGGAAACAGTCGGCCAACGCGTATCGGGCGATTAAGAATATACCAAGCGCCCCGAGGGTCGCCGCGACGACGACGATGGCCGTCGCCATAACCGTCCCGAACATGAACCCCCCCGCCAGGGTCATCCAAGTGGCCCCGGGCACCGAAAAAGCGACGATCAGAGCATAGGCGATGAAGTAACATGCAATCGCCATTATCTGATTGGACTGGTACCACGAGATCAAGGTTTCACGGTGATCGCGAAGGCTTTCGAATGTCAGATAGTCATTCAGCCCCAGCATAAAAAAAAGGACAATTAAAAGCCCAATACAGGCCAGTGGAATTAATTTCTTCCATGAGGTTTTTGCTGTGCCGTCTGAGGCCGCGGCGGCGTGTGGTTGATCCATTGGAGAGGCGGCTTTCAATTTTGTATGTCCTTGGTATGTATATCTTATACTGTTGAAGCCTGATTCATAAAATATTACCAATAACGTTCACGTATTTTGCGATAACGATCACGTGAACGTCCGGGTGTTGCTGATATCCCTTTTGGCGTGGGTGAAAGTAATGCGCGATTCAGTGATTCAGGCCGTTGACTTCCTCCTGTGGAGCCCGTATACAACGGCCAAATTTCCCGTGGGAGCAGACCCGTGAAGCGTACATATCAACCAAGTAAACTCGTCCGTAAGCGCCGCCACGGTTTCCGGTCTCGCATGGCTACCGTTGGTGGCCGTCGAGTCCTCGGCAACCGGCGCGCAAAAGGGCGCAAACGCCTGTCCGCCTGATCGTCAGGCCGTTTTAGGTGCTTTTGGCCTCCTTATCTCCCCAAAACTCGTCCAGTCCCCGAGCCATTGAGCGGCTCAAGCGACGTAGCGAGTTTTTGCGGGCGGCAAGGCAGGGCAACAAGTCAGTAACGGCTGGACTCATTGTTCAGGCGCGTCAGCGTAAAAAAGGCGAGAACCCGGACGATGGCAATGAAAATGCTGTTCGTGTGGGTTTTACCGTGACAAAAAAAGTCGGCAATGCTGTTATCCGCAATCGGGTGCGGCGGCGTCTGAAGGCTGTTGCTGCAGAAGTGTTGCCGGAACGTGTTCGGGGTGGTCAGGATCTGGTCATTATCGGACGGATGGCGACCATAAGGCGATCATATGCGGCACTGATCAAAGACCTTGAGTCGGCGATCAAAAAACTGAACGGAGGGAACACGGTGTCATGAGACCGCTGGCGAAAATAATCGCGATTTCTCTGCGTGCCGTCGTTCGTGGATACCAGCTTCTGATTTCGCCGATCCTGGCCGGATCGTGCCGTTACCACCCAACATGTTCAGGTTATGCCCTTGAGGCGCTTGAGAAACACGGGCCCGCTTCCGGAAGTTGGCTGGCCGTGAAGCGGATCTTCCGGTGTCACCCCTGGGGCGGGCACGGGTTCGATCCCGTCCCCGAACCCCGCTCTCATACACACGAATCCCGGTCGCATGCAGGTGCATGTGGCGCTCATCCTGATAAGAGAATTTTGGCAAGAAAATGATCGATAATAAAAATATGGTCCTGGCGATTGTTCTGTCCATTGCCATTCTAGTCGGCTTTCAGTTCTATTTTGACGCCACTCGCCCTCCGCCTCCTGAACAACCGCAGACCGCTGCGGACGGCACTCAACCGCCGGCAAACAGTGCGATTCCGCAGCCAGGGCAATCACCGGCAGCCTCAACGGCTGGCGGCGCGCAGGTACCGGCAGTCCCAAGTGCAACACCACTGATCGACGCCTCGCGTGCTGATATTCTTGCCAAGAATAACCGCATCGCGATCTACACGCCGCGCCTGCACGGTTCCATCGCGCTTCGGGGCGGACGTATTGACGACCTGACCTTGGCCGATTATCGGGAAACGCTGGATCCGGAAAGTGATGAAATCATCCTGCTGTCGCCAAAAGGTGTAAATGGGGCTTATTACGCGCAGTTTGGCTGGGTGGGGGCCGCCGGGGTCAAGGTCCCTGATCAGGATTCAATCTGGAAAACGAGTGGTAAAACGCTAAGCCCTGAGCAGCCAGTTACCCTGACCTGGGATAACGGGGAAGGCCTTAAATTTTCGCGAACCTACTCGGTTGATGCAGATTATATGTTCACTGTCGCCCAACAGGTGGTAAATACCGGCACCTCACCTGCGGCCCTGAACCCTTTTGGTTTCGTTTCACGTCGCGGCACCCCGGATACCACCAATTTCTACATCTTGCATGAAGGATTGCTCGGCGTATCCGATGGCACGCTCTCTGAAATTGACTATGACGACATCAAGGATCAGGGACAGATCAAACAAACCGCCAAGGGCGGCTGGATCGGGATTACGGACAAATACTGGCTGGCGGCCCTGGTGCCGGACCAGAAACTGAATGCGGGTACCCGATTCCTGCACCGCACGGAAGGCCTGGTCGATATGTATCAGGTTGATTATCTAGGACCGCAGCAAGTGGTTGCGTCCAATGGCACGATCATTGCCGAAAACCACTTCTTTGCCGGTGCCAAGGAAGTTTCGCTGCTCGACAAGTACGAAAAGAAACTCGGCGTCGAACGGTTTGATCTGGCGATTGATTTTGGCTGGTTCTATTTCCTTACCAAGCCGATTTTCTATGCTTTGTTGTGGCTTAACCAGCATGTGATGAATCTGGGAGTCTGCATCCTGCTGCTCACCGTCGGCATCAAGTTGGTATTGTTCCCGTTGGCCAACAAGTCCTACACCTCAATGAGCAAGATGAAAAAACTGGCGCCCGAGATGGCCAAGCTGCGCGAACGCTACGGCGATGATAAGATGAAGCTCAATCAGGAAATGATGGGGCTGTATAAAAAGGAAAAGGTCAATCCAGCCTCCGGCTGCTTGCCGATTGTCATTCAGATTCCAGTGTTTTTCTCGCTCTATAAAGTCCTGTTCGTTACGATTGAAATGCGCCAAGCGCCATTTTTTGGCTGGATTCAAGATTTGTCGGCACCTGATCCGACGAGTGTTTTCAACTTGTTTGGCCTGATCCCTTTCACACCACCTGATTTCCTGATGATCGGGGTGTGGCCCTTAATCATGGGGATTACGATGTTTTTGCAGCAAAAGCTGAATCCGCAACCGACGGATCCCATGCAGGCCAAAATATTCCTGTTCCTGCCCTTGATGTTCACCTTCATGCTGGCCCGTTTCCCAGCCGGGCTGGTCATTTACTGGGCCTGGAACAACTCTTTGTCGATGCTCCAGCAATGGCTCATCATGCGGAGAATGGGAATTACCGGCAAACAGGCCCTGCAATAATCCTGACTGATCGCGAGGTCGCGTGACTACTGATAGCGAAGACTTCACAGCCGAAGAGATCGAACACGGTCGGCACCTGTTCACCCAGAGCTGTACGTTCATCATGGGCTGTGTCAGTTTGCAGCAGTTGCCGGACGCCGAGCTGCCGGAAATTGCTTTCGCCGGACGCTCAAATGTCGGGAAATCCAGCCTGATTAACGCTCTTGTCGGGCAGAAGACTCTGGCTCGGACATCCAATACACCGGGGCGGACCCGTGAGATCAATTTTTTTGATCTGGGTAATCGATTGATGCTGGCAGATTTGCCGGGGTACGGGTATGCGCGGGTATCCAAATCGATGGTCAAACAATGGACCGGGCTGGTTGACGCCTACCTTAGGGGGCGTGTTGATTTGAGACGGACTTGTGTTCTGATCGACGCCCGCCACGGACTTAAAGACAGTGACCGGGCGGTAATCACAATGCTGGACAAAGCGGCCCAGCCCTACCAGCTGGTGATGACCAAATGCGATAAAGTCAAACCGGCACCGCTTGCCAAGCTGGTTGAAAAAATATCGACTGAACTGGCGACCCATCCCGCGGCGCATCCGGAAATTCCGCTGACCAGTTCGCGAAAAGGTGACGGTATAGCGGAGTTGCGTGCGACGCTCGCCACACTGGCGGCACCGGTTCGAGATGTTTAAGGTGGGGGGATGATGACGGATTCAAACTTAGGCGATCGGGAAAACTATTTCAGTCAAGCCAAGGTGCTATCTGAGGCGCTTCCCCATATGCGTCGCTACACGGACAAGACCGTGGTCATCAAATACGGCGGTCACGCCATGGGTGATCCAGAAATGTCGAAGCTGTTTGCCCGGGACGTGGTGTTGTTGCGTCAGGTTGGGCTCAATCCCATCGTTGTCCACGGCGGCGGCCCGCAAATCGGCTCCGTGCTGGATCGTTTGGGGGTTAAAAGCGAATTTGTCGACGGCCTTCGGGTGACCGATCAGGAAACTGTGGACGTCGTCGAGATGGTCCTGGCAGGATCCATCAACAAGGGAATCGCCAACGCGATCAATGAAGCCGGCGGTCGGGCAATTGGATTGTGTGGAAAAGACGGTTCCTTGATTCGTGCTGAAAAACTGAAACGCACCAAACGGGATCCGGACTCCGGCGTCGAACAGGTGATTGATCTCGGCCTTGTCGGCGAACCGTCTGAAATTGATCCGTTTATCCTGAAAAGCCTCGAAAATTCCGAAATTACGCCGGTGATTGCACCCATCGGCGTTGGCCCTAATGGTGAAACGCTGAATATCAATGCCGACACCGTGGCTGGTGCCATTGCTGCCGCGCTCGGTGCCAAACGCCTGTTGATGCTCACCGATGTCAATGGGGTGCAGGACCTGGATGGAAAACTGATTGTCGACATGACGGCTGAAGACGCGCGCCGGGCGATTGCTGACGGAACGATTTCGGGTGGCATGATCCCCAAGGTGGAAACCTGTCTGGATGCGGTCGCCAATGGTGTCGAAGCCGCCGTGATCAGTGACGGCCGTGTGCCTCATGCCATTCTTGTAGAACTGTTTACGGTGGGAGGTGCTGGGACGCTGATCTCCGGATAGTGCCGGGGCTGATCGACAGGAGGAGATCAGTCGATCTCGGAAATAACCTCGAACTGCCACTCCAAATCGCCTTCGCTCAGGGGGAATTCGGTTCCCACAGCTTTCAGGACCTTATCGTCATTCAGTTCAGCAATATCGCGTTGTATAATTTCTGCGGTTTTAGCGCTGAATCCAGATTTCCAGGCGGCGGCAACAATACCTTTGGCGTTGTGATTTCGAAACACCTTTTCCATGGCGATGGGTCGCAGTTCCGTGCGCAGCGCCAACGTCGCAATAACAAACTCCCGGCGGCCTTTTTTGACGGCGGCAAGAACATTTGATTCCTGCAATTCGTTTAGGGCATCGAGTTTCTGAACTTCAGCAAAAGCTGCTTCCAGTGGCGTCTCATTGTCCTCTTCGCCGATTTTGGCGTTCGGGTCGTCAATCCGCTTCTCAACGACGGAGCGGATTTCCTCCATAATTGCTGGTGAAAAATCGACGCGATGAGTCAGTTCATCCAGCAGGTTTCTGGCAACAAAGGATGCCAGTTTTTTGGCTGAGACCAATGATAGCAAGGGCCGCGCGACCAGCGGCGAATGCCAGCTTTCAACATCTGCGGCCTGATCGATAACCCGATCCAGGGTTTCTTCGCGAATTTGAGCGCTTTTGTTGGCCAGCAGCAACCCGATGGCCTCAACATCAGAAGTCTCAACCAGTGCATCGACGACCGATTCCGGCACGTTCTGGCGTCTGGATATGGCACTGAGTTGTCCGGTCGCGGTGCCATGGGTGATGATTTCAAGAAGGTCTTCATCGGTTAGAACCGGAGAATATTCCAGCACCGGCCCGGCGACAACGACCTCCGCATCCCATGCCAGAATACGAATGACTTCGGGGGGCGCGTTGGCGACATCTTTAAGGGTCTCAGATATAATTTGACGGACCCGTGTGACCTGATCGCGGGTCAGAATTTCGAGGGCCTCAAAGGCCATGGCCTTGACCTTGTCCTGATCAAGGGCATCAAGGTGCGGGGCAATGCGGGCAATTTTTTCGGCAAGGTCACCACGTACCTTGTCGTTGTCGTCACTGGCCAGCCGTAAATCTGCCTGATGCGGCGTTGATTCGTTTTTGGCGATGGCCGAGCGCACTTCTGGCGAAGGATCGTCGGTCAGGAAATACAGGATTTCCGGTTTGGTATCCTTGTGGTCAGCTAGTTTACGCCGGACATCCGGGTCATCGTGGCGGGCAAGTTCCCTCGCCTCTTCATAGGTGAGCTCTTTGCCTACGCCGCCGCTTAAAAGTCGGTCCAGTAGCTTCTTCATGGTTGCGATGCCATCCCTTTTTTCCGCTCTGGCACTATCCGCCTCGGCTTTTAACTGCTCTGAGCTGCCAGCTTAGCATAAAATTTGATCTGCCACTCGGCGTCGTCAAGGCTCATCACGGGCTCGTCTCCCTCTGGCTTGATAACTTCTGAAGGGGCGATCCGACCCATGCGTTGCTGAATTTTTACCATTAGCTGAGGTGAGAACCCAGCAATCATACACAGCCCGACAATGCCTTTGCTGCTCTTTTCAGAAAAAATTTTCCGTGCCGTATTTTCATCGCATTTGGCTTTGATGATCAAGGCTGCGAGGACAAACCCGTAGTCTTGTGACTCAAGGGCTCGGTTGATGATTTCTGCAGTTAATCCATTTTTCGAGTAGATAGCGTTGACACTTTTATGCGGGAGTTCGGCGCGCAGGAAGGCCCCTGAACCCGGCGGATCGATTTCCAGGTCAACGCCTCCTAGATCGACATTCAAGTGCTGTTTCAGCATGCTGGTGATAAGGGCGTCATTTTCGTCGTCATTTAGGTCGTTGCGTTCCGTCAGAGTTTTACGAAGATCGTCGCCGACAAATTCGGAAAGGTGCCCGACAGCAGTGTCTGAGAGCGCGGGGCGACCGCAAATGGGTGCTTGCCACAGCTCAATATCTTCTGCCCGGTTGACCAAGTCATCCAGCGTCGCTTCTCTGATCTGGGCACCGTGATTTGACAACAGATCGGCGATTGCACTGGCATCATTGGCATCAACAATGGCCTCGGTGACCCGTTCTTGAACGGTGTCGCGCCGAGAAATGAAATTCAAGGTGCCGGGCGTATGGCCGCTATCGATAATTTCGATCAGGTCTTCTTCACTCAGGACGGGGGAGTGCTCAAGCACCGGACCACAGACTTCGAGTTTTGAATCGCTGGCCAGTGTTTTGACCACATCAACGGGTGCATCGGAGGCGTCCTTGATGGTAACGGCCAACATTTCGCGCACATCCGGGACTTGGTCCTTGGCCAGGATACGCAGGGCGTCGTGCGTCGCCGTTGTATGTTTTTGTCCAGGGGATTTAAGATTCTGGGGTTGCCGGGCAATTTTTCCAGCGAGATCAGATCGAACCCCTGCATGGTCGTCCCTGGCCAACAACAACGAAGCTTGTTCGGGAGCGACTTCGTTCAGAGCGATTGTGCGACGGACTTCAGGTGCGGCGTCTTCGGCGAGAAAATAAAGAATTTCCGGTGGGATATCTTCACGCCGGGCGAGGGCAGCGCGAACTTCTGTGTCTTGGTGGGCCGCAAGCGCCCGAGCTTCTTCGTAGGAGATTTTGGCCTCATTCATTTTCCGGCTCGCGTTTTGCATTCAACTCCCCTAGGAGGTCGGCACATCAGGAAGAGATGACGGGTTTCGGTGGCGGTGCGATCAAAAATCCGCCCTTGCCAGCCTTTTTAACGCCATACATCGCCTCATCCGCTCTGGAGACCAGATCCTGGAAGGATTCCTGTAGAGTAGGGTCATATAAAGCGACACCTACCGACAAGCCAAGTGGTTTGTCGTCCGAACCGGAAAATTCCTGCAGTTTGGCGCTGGCCTTCAGCAAAGCCTCGGCTCTCGCTGGTGTTGCTTCGGCCGGAATACCGTCAAGCCACATGGCAAACTCATCTCCGCCCAGACGGGCGATAACATCCCCCGGACGGGTAAATTCCATCATCAAGTCGCGCAGCATCATGATGGCGTCGTCACCGGCTTGATGACCCCGAACATCGTTGACCAGTTTAAAGTTGTCCATGTCCACATAAAACAGCGCCGCGGCTTCGCGGTTGCGTTTCAAACGCGCGACACGCCTCGGCAATTCCTCCTCGAAAAAGGCCCGGCGGTTCAACAACCCGGTCATGCTGTCGGTGCGTGACAGGGCGACGATACGTTCGTGATTGGCAATTTGTTCGTTGGCGATGCCCAACTGGTTGGCCACATCGGTTAGCAGGATTTGAAAATCATCATCCCAGGGTTTTTCGTCGGCCGGACGCCAGATGCTGATCGCGCCGTTGTTGGCCTTTCTGTACTGGGTCGCGGCAGCCAGAACGTGCCAGCCCTCGGCATCAAAGCTGACAACCCCGCCCTCGGTGTCCAGGCCATGGATCTTTTCTTCGAAGGCACTGCCGTCTCCCGGATTACCGTATTCGGCCGCAACGATATAGCTGCCGGGCGGGGACTGGCGATGAATGCGACACCCCGTCACCTCAAGTGCGCGGGTTACTGCCGTCGCCGCAGCTGACAGCATGTTTTCGGGTTCAAGTTCATCGCGGATCATGGAGACGATGTAACTCAGAATCTGTTCACGGTGCCGAGCCCTGGCGAGGGCAGCCTCGCTTTGGCGTTCGGCGGTCACATCGCGACAGACTCCGCGTGTGCCACTCCAGACGTCTTTGCCGTTCTGCTCAACAAAAAGCGGTACGCATGACAGCATCATGCAGGCGGTATCGCCGTTTTTCTTTTTCATCCAGATCTCGACGTCTTCAAGGGGTCGTTTGGAATAAAAAGGCAGCGGCGTATGATTTTCAGGATCAACCAGAAATTCCGTCGCCGGATGGTCAATCAATTCAGGCGGCGTATACCCGATGGCACCTTTGGTGGAGACGAACATAAAAACGCCGTCAACCGACGTTTCCCAGGAAAAATCACTGGAGACTTCAACCAGGTCTTTGTAGCGTTGGCGCGATTCAACGAGAGCGCTACGCAGATTTTTGTCCATGGTCAGGTCGCGAGCCAAAACCAGCAAACGGTCGGCGTCGACCGGGATGGCGGTCAGTTCGAGACTGATTTCTCCTTTTGAACTCTGTAGAGTGACGCTGCTAGCAGCAACAGTGCCAACCCCATGTGCCTTGGCAACCAACTCCTCGATTTCCGGCACCGCGCCATGGGAAATCAGGGTCTCTAGTCCGGCCCCTTTTGGATTGGCCCGCCGCACCTCAACAGTCGGTGAAACGACGACTGCCGCACCGGGATAGCCGGCGACAAGAACCTCGTCCCGATCGGCTTTGCCGATATAGCTGGCACCGTCTTTGATTTTGCCCTCACCCATAGACCATTAATCCCGCCCCTATATGAGCCAATATTCCCTGCATTCGTGCGGTTCTCCCGCATTTCTTATTCTCAAACATACTATCATATATACTAAAAGATCATATCCGGCTTCACCAGCCTGCAATTCACGGCCAAAATGTATAGTCTTTTGGGCTCTAAAGCTTCATATACGGAGCTTAGACAGCGCAGATACCCCGCCACTGGAAACAGGCATTCACATGGAAAGCTCCGCACCTGCGGCCCTGACAAACGATGATATTGAGCACATCGAAACCTGGATTTTTGATCTCGACAATACGCTATATCCGGCCTCATCCAGATTGTTTGACCAGATCAGCCAGAACATGACGCGGTTTATCATGGCGAACCTCGATCTGGACTGGGATGCCGCCCGTAAGCTACAGAAATCTTTCTTTCGCGAACACGGCACCACGATGCGTGGCTTGATGGACAACCATGGTACCGACCCGGTGGAATTTCTCGATTTTGTTCATGAAATTGACCTCAGCGCCATTATCCCGGATCCGGGCCTTACTCAGGCACTTGAACGTCTGCCCGGTCGTAAGGTGATTTTTACCAACGGGTCCACGGATCACGCCAAAAACATTACCAGCCACCTGGGCATCGACCATCTTTTTGACGCCACCTTCGATATTATTGACAGTGAGTACACCCCCAAACCCGATCCCGGCGTTTACGCCAAAATGACGTCACAGCTCGGCATCAACCCAGATACCGCCATCATGTTTGAAGATATGGCGCGCAACCTCGTTCCGGCAGCCGATATGGGCATGACCACAGTCTGGGTCAGAACCGACGTCGACTGGGGCATTGAAGGATCGGAGGGCAACCACATTGACCACGTCGCCGATGATCTGGGAAAATGGCTAGGGGCGTTGACCGCTCCCTAATCCCCCATATTGACAGCCCGCCCGCCGTAGATCATCTTCGCCGGGAATTTTTGACACTTTCGACCCCGATACTGACAGATACAGGCCTGACCATTATGACCGATCTACAAAACGCCATCGAAAACGCATGGGAAAACCGCGACGGCATCGCCGTTGATACCAAGGGGGAAACCCGAGACGCCGTTGAGGCGGCGCTCGATCTGCTCGATTCCGGCAAAGCCCGGGTCGCTGAAAAAATTGATGGCCAATGGCAGGTGAACCAGTGGCTGAAAAAGGCTGTGCTGTTGTCGTTTCGCATCTATGACATGGCCCCTATCTCCGGTGGCCCGGACGGGGCCGTGTGGTTCGACAAGGTGCCGTCGAAGTTCCTCGGCATGGATGATGCGGCATTCCGGGAAGCCGGTTTTCGCGCCGTGCCCAACTGCACCGTACGTCGCTCTGCCTATATCGGGCCGAATGTTGTTTTGATGCCGTCGTTCGTCAATCTGGGCGCCTACGTGGATGAAGGCACCATGGTCGATACATGGGCGACCGTCGGGTCATGCGCACAAATCGGCAAACACTGCCACCTTTCCGGCGGTGTCGGCATCGGTGGGGTTCTGGAACCGTTGCAGGCCGGACCGGTAATTATCGAAGACAATTGTTTCATCGGGGCGCGGTCGGAAGTTGTTGAAGGTGTCGTTGTCGAAGAGGGGTCGGTGATTGCCATGGGCGTCTTCATCACCGCTTCGACCAAGATTATCGATCGCAACACCGGAGAGATTTTTATTGGCCGGGTGCCTGCCTATTCGGTTGTGGTTTCCGGCAATATGCCGGGCAAACCGCTGCCTGATGGTACGCCGGGGCCGTCACTTTACTGTGCTGTCATCGTCAAGCGCGTTGATGCGCAGACACGTTCAAAAACCTCCATCAACGACCTGCTTCGGGATTAAGACAGCGTGAGTCGGCCCTTAAATCGTGACCCAGTTCGCCTGTCTCAGGAGTTGATCCGCTGCCCGAGCGTGACCCCGGTTGATGAGGGAGCGCTGGATGTCCTGCAAGGTTATCTGGAAGCGCTGGGGTTTACCTGTCATCGTCAGATTTTCTCTGAAGACGGCACCCTCGACGTTGATAATCTTTATGCCCGGATCGGTGAAGCCGCTCCCAACATCTGTTTTGCCGGGCATACGGATGTTGTCCCTATTGGCGATATCGCTGACTGGACGGTCGATCCCTTCGGTGCGGAAATCAAAGACGGTATCCTTTATGGGCGCGGTGCCTCTGACATGAAATGCGCCATCGCCTGTTTTGCCACCGCAGCCGCACGGGTTCTTGAGGCCCGGGGTGGCAAGGTCCCGGGCTCCATCAGTTTTCTGATCACCGGTGATGAAGAAGGCCCATCGATCAACGGTACGCGTAAAATGCTGGACTGGTTGAAAGAGCGGGGCGAACTGCTGGATCATTGTCTGGTTGGAGAGCCGACCAGTGCTGAAACGCTGGGGGATATGGTGAAAATTGGGCGCCGCGGATCGATGAATGCCAGCATCGAAGTTTATGGAACGCAGGGTCATTCGGCCTATCCGCAGTTGGCCGATAACCCGATCCCGAGATTGCTTGAATTTCTGACCGCCGTGAACGCTGAAGTCCTTGATTCCGGCACCGACCATTTTCCGGCGACCAATCTGGAAATCACCACGGTCGATGTCGGCAACCCGGCGACAAACGTTATTCCGGCAACGGCCAAGGGCCGCGTCAATATCCGTTTTAATGATTGTCATACGGGCGACAGCCTGAGCGCCTGGTTGCAAAAGTGCCGGGCTGAGCTGGCCGATGACAGCACGATGAACATTTCCATATCCGGTGAAGCTTTCCTGACGGCCCCCGGCAAACTGAGCGACCTTATCAGCAGAGCCATCCGTGACGTCCGGGAGATCGAACCCGAACTCAGCACCACCGGCGGAACATCCGATGCGCGATTTATCAAGGACCATTGCCCAGTCGCCGAATTTGGCATGCTCAATGCAACGGCACATAAGGTTGATGAACACGTCAGCATTGGTGAAATCGTTGTGCTTTGCGATATCTATGAGAAGTTTCTGAACGGCTATTTTGAGGCGGCCTGACCGAATTCCCATGGCTCCTCTCGCAGAAATTCTGAAATCATTGTACGGTGCGTATCGGCTGGCCCGGTTTGCTCCCGATGGTTTGGTTCATTTCAATCTGACACCGGTCGGGTTTTTTCGGTCGTTTACGGCGGCGGCCATCGTTGCCCCGTTTTTCCTGGCTCTGATGGTAGCGCGCTTCAACGGGCTTCAGGACCCGCCTGTTTTTGGCCGTTATCTGATTCTTGAATTTCTCTCCTTCGTAATTTCCTGGTGTGCGTTTCCGCTCATCATGCAGGGGCTCGCCGGTTCACTTGATCGGAGCGACAAATATATCCGCTTTGTCGTTGCCTACAACTGGTCGATGGTGCCGCAAAACGTCATCTACATTTCGATCATTATTCTGGGGTACTGGGGCGTTTTATCACAGGGCACAACCAACGGACTTGCCTTGATCGTTCTGGTATGGAGCCTTGCCTATACGGGATATGTCGCCAGAACAGCACTTGATGTTCGTCCGATGGCGGCGGCCGGTATCGTCGTCATTGATTTTCTATTGAGCCTGTGTATCGAATTGTCGATCAACTCCCAGGTCTAGAAAATATCTGCCGTAATTTGTCGCTGTCGTTCCATTGGTCGACGGCGCGTCTGCTCTAACCCGTTGATATTACCGCAAAGCCACGTTCGCGAATGGCCCCATTCTTTCCGGTTTTGCTCTAGACTTCCGTTCCACCCATTCCGATCATCTGTTTGACCGGCTCGATGAAGTCGTTCCAATCAAACCACATGGCAAACGCCCCTGCACCAAGCAGGAGCAGAAGTTGAGGGGACGTCACCAGCCCCATGACATTGAGCAGCAGTCCGACAAATCCCCATGCGGCTTGGCCGGTAAACAGTGCGATTATCGAGCAGATGAACCCCAGCGGCACAAAGATGACACCAAAGGTGAAGATACCCAGAAATCCGAAGGCGACGGCGAACCAGCCCATGACGGGTTTCTTTTCCGGTTGCTGTGCACCCCCGGCATTGGGGTCAAGGCTTAGAGGAATTTTTTCCATAATGCCCTCATATATACTGGGGAAGACGGGTCGGTACAACCGTGCTCAATAGCCGACTTCCGTCAGATAGAGGGCGTGCGCCGGTGCGGTCGGACCTCCGGCGCGCCGGTCCTTGGCTTCAAGCGCCGCTTTAAGGTCATCAGCTGTCCATTTGCCTTCGCCGATCAGTCTCAGGGTGCCGGCAATGTTGCGGACCTGATGGTAGAGGAATGATCGTGCCCGGACGGTAATGTGAATTTCAATGCCGTGACGACTGACGTTCAGCTCATCCAGCGTCTTGATTGGCGATTGCGCCTGACAGTAGGTGGCGCGGAAGGTCGAGAAGTCATGGTTGCCCAGTAAAACCTGGGCGGCGGTGTGCATGGCATCGGCGTCCAATGTCACGGGAACCCACCATGTGCGATCACGCTCGACCGCCGGTGGGGCGCGGCGGTTGGTGATGCGATACAGGTAGGCGCGGTGGGTGGCATCGAAACGGGCATTAAACTCGGGTTCGGTTAGTTCGGCGTCGAGGATCGATATCGGGTGCGGGCGGACCAGATTGTTCAGGGCGTCGCGAACGGTATCTGTCGGCCAGTCCTTGGAAAGATCGAAGTGCGCAACCTGGCCCAGGGCATGCACGCCAGCATCCGTTCGTCCTGCACCCTGGATCTGGATACGTTCGCCGGAGAACGCTTCAACGGCGTCCTCCAACACATGTTGCACGCCAAGGCCATTGTCCTGACGTTGCCAACCGACGAAGGGGCCGCCGTCATATTCAATTGTTATTTTATATCTCGGCATGAGGGGGTTTTAGCCGGTAAGACAGGTCTAATCGACGGAAAAGATCAGATTGACCGACATTTTCTGCAATACCTGTTCATCTTCATTAATGGTTTTTTTTGGGTTTTGTATGGTTTCTGTCAGCTTTTAGTGACAAATTTATGGTGAACAGACATTTATAGCTGAAAAGAGAGACAGGTCATTTCAGAAGAAATTCGTGATGAGGATCGGGATTCGCTGCATACGTTGCCGCTATCCATCCTGCCTATCGAAACCATGGCGCTTCGTCGCGCCCGTCTGATCAAGAACGTTCGCCTGAAAAGTGTGATCGAGCTGTTCGTTGATGAGGATGCGGGCAGTGGACAGTTAGAGGTTGAAGACCTGATCACCGAGTTTGAGTGGGATCCGGCGGAGCCGCCCAGTGACCTGATCATGTTGCGTCAGCTGGCGTTGCTGCCGAGTTATGATGTGTACAGCCTGCGTATCAACCTGCGTAAACATGGTATCGCCATCGAGGACAACGAGGCGCTCAAACTTTCTAAAGCCAAAAGCGAACAACTGTCGGCATACATGACCGAATTCACCCGTCCGTTGATTGTCCAGATTTACGGTGAAGGTGAGGTTGAGGTCCAGACCTTTGAAGACGTTATCAAACTGTTTCGCGATCCGGATGTCGTCAAGGCCATCGGCAAGATTCAAGTGATGTCAGAAAAACTGGGTATCAACCCGGAAGACATCCCGAAATTTATGGAAGATTACGGCGATATCTTCCTGTCGCTGTCCTATTATCGCGAATGCCTTGATGCCATTGAGCCCATCATCACGGAATTTTTGGATGCCATGAACGAACTGAAAGGCAACTATCAGTTCAAGACTGACATGAACCTGGTGAACACCATCAAGATGATTGAAGCGACGATCAACGAGCGCATGGCTGCGGTTACCGGTCGGTTCGAGAATTTCGAACGGGGCACAAAATATATGTGGGACAATATCTCTGCCGAACGCTTCCGCAAAGTTGAAAAGCTAATTTCAGGATATCATACTTCGATCGGTGGCGTGCTCTGTGCGCTTAGTGTGAAAATGGAAGCCTGGGCGCGACTGTTCCCCAACAAAGATGCCGGCGGTCCCGGTCGGCGTGCCGAGTTTATCATGTCTGAAATGAAACAGGGCATCGAGAACATCGTCAAAATGGAAGATGCTGGCCCCATGCTGGCGGCCCTGGAAGACGGTTAACCCAGCCGGGTTCCTTTATTCACCGGGAAACCTCTCAGAAATTCTTCCAGGTCGAGCTTCTGCCGACCGGGCCGTTGCAGGCGTGTCGGGCGCAGCGCCCCGGAGCCACAGGCAACCATCAACTGTTCATCAAGAACGGTTCCGGGCACGCCACCGGACACCGGCGGCGACTCAAGGGTTGCCGCCAGCACCTTAATTTTTTCGCCGGCGTGATCGAACCAAACACCGGGCCAGGGATTAAAGGCCCGAACCTTGCGGTCCAGCTCCTGGGCGCTCCGGGTCCAATCCAGTGCGCCTTCCGCTTTCTCCAGCTTGCTGGCATAGGTCACGCCCTGATCGAGTTGCGCTTCAGCGGTCAGACTGCCATCCGCCAACCCCGCAAGGGCCGGAACAACCAGTTTGGCGCCCAGCGTTGACAATCGGTCATGAAGTTCCGATGCGGTGGTTTGGTTGGTAATCGGCGTTTCTTGGCGAAGCAGCACAGGCCCCGTATCCAGTCCCGCATCCATCTGCATGATGCAGACCCCGGATGTTTCATCACCAGCCATGATCGCACGGTGAATGGGGGCCGCCCCGCGCCAACGCGGCAATAGCGAAGCGTGGACGTTGATACAGCCGAGTTTGGGGGCACCCAGAATGGGTTTTGGCAAAATCAGCCCATAGGCGACGACCACGGCAACGTCGGCATTTAGCGCCTCGAACTCAGCAACGGTTTCCGGGTTTTTAAAAGATGTTGGTGTGCGCACGTCCAGCCCCCGTTCAAGGGCCGCGGCGTGAACCGGGCCGGGACGTTCTTTCTGGCCGCGCCCAGCCGGTCTCGGGGGTTGCGCATAGACGCAGACAACCTCATGCCCGGCGTCAATCAGGGCGGTCAGGACCGGCACGGAAAAATCCGGGCTGCCCATAAAGATAAGTCGAAGCGTTGTCATGTGACGACGGAGAAACCTATTGCTGAGCCAGCTTTTTTGCTTTTGTCAGTTTGCGCAGGATCATGTTGCGCTTCAAGGAAGAAACGTGATCAACGAACAGAATACCGTCCAGATGATCCATTTCATGTTGGATACAGGTGGCGAGCAAACCATCGGCTTCCAACTCCTGCGGCTGGTTGTCCCGATCCAGATAGGAGACCCGGATGGCCTCTGGGCGCACAACATCGGCATAATACTCGGGCAACGACAGGCAGCCCTCTTCGTGTTTGTAGTCCTCATCCGATACCCAGGTGAGTTCCGGGTTGGCCATAAACAATGGGCTGGCCTCTTCTTTTCCTTCATCATGGGATATATCGACGACAATTACCCGGCAGGTCTCTCCGACCTGCGGTGCCGCCAGACCAATGCCCGGCGCATCATACATGGTTTCCAGCATGTCATCCATGAGTTGGCGAACATCGTCGTTCACCGCCTCGACAGGTTTGGCTTTGATCTTGAGGCGGGGATCGGGGGCAATAACGATGGGTAGGACGGTCATGGGGTTAAGGCTTCGTAACAGTCTGTCAGCAGGGCCCTGCACATAGGATTTTTGTAGCCTCCCGTCAAGGCCGACGCGTCCTTGTGGCCGAGTGTCCTGCTCGTATATTGTTTGTTCAAACAACAGGGCCGGGCAACAGGGGGTTGGGGCAAATGAGTTGGCAAAGCGTACTTGGCATTATTTTTTTTACGGGCCTGGCCTGGGGGCTCAGTGAACAGCGAAGCAGGGTTTCATGGAAGGTCGCGGCTGTTGGGTTGCTGCTGCAACTGGGTCTGGCGCTGTTGTTGTTGAAAATTTCAGTAATTCAGACGCTTTTTCTGGGCCTCAACGACATCGTGACGGCATTGCAGGACGCCACCCGGGCAGGCACGTCATTTGTCTTCGGCTATATCGGCGGTGGACCTTTACCGTTCCAGGAACCGTACCCCGGCGCCAGTTTCACCCTGGCCTTCCAGGCCTTGCCCCTGATTTTGGTGGTCAGTGCCCTGTCGGCGGCGCTGTTTCATTGGCGCGTTCTGCCGCGTGTTGTACGCGGTTTTTCCTGGGCCTTGGAAAAGTCGCTTGGTGTCAGTGGCGCGGGCGGATTTGCCGTTGCCGCCAACATCTTCGTTGGCATGGTTGAAGCGCCTCTGCTGGTCCGCCCCTATATCGCCCGGCTGTCGCGTTCAGATCTGTTTATGGTGATGACGGCAGGCATGGCGACCATCGCCGGGACCATGATGGTGCTTTACGCCAGTGTTCTGGGTGGAGCTATCGACAATGCGCTCGGCCATATTCTAACGGCATCTTTGATCAGTGCGCCTGCGGCGATCATGGTGGCGCGGTTGATGGTGCCCGGAGGGGACGAAACATCGTTAGGGGACGAAACATCGTTAGGGGACGAAACGTCGTTCGAAGTCCCCAGACAGTACGCCAGCACCATGGATGCCGTGACCCGAGGCACCATCGATGGGGTTCAGCTGTTAATCAATGTCGTTGCCATGCTGATTGTCATGGTGGCGCTGGTCAGTCTGGTCAACATGATCCTCGGGTTGTTTCCCGAAGTTGCCGGGGCCAGCCTGTCGCTTGAACGTCTGCTCGGTTGGATCATGACACCGTTCGCCTGGTTATTGGGCGTGCCCTGGGAGCAAGCCGGGACGGTCGGGCAACTGTTGGGCACGAAAGTCGTGCTCAACGAGTTTATCGCCTATCTGGAACTGGCAAAAATGGGTGATGAGATGCTTGACCCCCGGTCCCGGATGATCGTCGTTTATGCGCTCTGCGGGTTCGCTAATCTGGGCAGCCTCGGCATTATGATCGGTGGTTTGCTGTCGATCGCGCCTGATCGACGCGACGATATTGTCAGCCTCGGGCCGAAGTCAATTTTGTCAGGTCTGCTCGCGACGTCTCTGACCGGCGCCGTGATCGGGGTGCTGTATTAACGTTTCACCCGCACCCGGTAGGTGACCTCTGCATCACCTTTGGCCGGGACGTTAATGCTCCATCTGGCGCGGTTGTTATCGCGGACATGTTGGGCGCTTTCTTCCAGAATGTTCCAGCCACCGCCCATGGCTTCAATCACCTGAACGGTTTCGGCCCGCTCGCCGCCATTGGTGATGTTGATGCGATAGGCCATCTCGAAGGTATTGCGGCCAAGGCCTTCGCGCTGATAGTCCGTCTGATGGCGGGTGACCGTGACATCAAAGGCGCGCCCGGCGGAGATTGTCGCGGTCGCGCCGACCGGCAGGTCATTCAGGTGGTCTTCACCCAGAAACTGGGCTCGGCCCTCGGCATCTTTGCCGTACATGCGGGCAATTCCGCCGGGGATCGGTTGCCCCGGTCCCGTCGTTTTATCGTTGCTCACGGACAGGCGGATCGCCGGGTGGGTCGGGCGCGGCGTTCCCTGACGTGGCGAGAACGGGTTGGCGTGGGTTTCGCTGATCAGTCGGCGCGTGACCGGCAGGCTGACTGGCGCCAGCAGGGTTACCTGTTTGCTGGTCTGGTCAGCCAGATCGATTTTACCATTCAGGGTATAGAGATGATACCCGCCCAAGGACTGGCGCTGGGGTGGGGCCGCAGCATCGGCCATCATCGCGGCCCCTTCTGTCTTCATCATTCTCAGGGCCGTGGTCTCGGGGCGCGGCACTGATGGTGTCCGCCGCTGGACATCGCCGGCGACGACCTGAACGGTGGCGGCGTTGATGTCGAGCCCGGACCGGTTGACCAAAATGGCCCGGCTTTCCAACCGAATTGTGGGAGACGCGGCTTCAACCGACAGGGTATGATTGGCCCGCCAGGAAAACCCGGTGCTGAGATAGCTTAGGTCCAGATCGCTTTCGTGGATTTCCGGGGATTGGCCGGTGACGCGAAAAACCGGTTGAGGTCTAAACCCTTCTGGAATATCGGCAAAGACGATGCGCCCCGGAACGGTGGTTTCGATGCGCCCACCGATTCGCAAAATCAGACCCTGATTGACCGATAGAACGTCGGCATCAAGGACGGTTTCCTCACCTGTTTTTGGGTTGGTCCGGATCACTTTTACGGACCTGCCGACGTAGGCTTTCAGCAGGTCCTGGTGGGACAGATTGGGTTTTAGAAAACTTTGCTCATGGAGATTAAGTTTGCCGCCGGTGTCGATACGCGCGCTGTCTTCCAGCATCGCCGGGCTGATGCCCGAAATATTTAACGTGTTGATTCCTTTCTCTAAAACGACCCGACGCTGATCATCGATCAAGGCCAGGCCATTGGCATAGAGCGTCAGGTTGAGGCCTAATCGGGCCTGGTCGCTAACCCCTTGCGAGGCCGCGAGGGCAGGGGCGGAACACGCCATAATGGTCAGGGCGAGGCCGGTAAATAACTGTCGTTTCATGAGATCAACCTTTCATGCAGCGAGCGCGTAATGGTGTGAGTTTGCGTTTCCCCACCCACTGGGGCAAGTTTCTAGTCAATAATTATGGCGGTGGAATGGCACGGTGATGACGGAATTTATTGGAACCGACCCGATTGTGGCGCTGGTGATCGTTGGTGGATTGGCGGTGCTGATGATCGCCGTCCTTGTCACATGGAGCCAGGGCCTCAAAAAACAGATCGCTGACCTGACCCAATCGGGCGACACCTCGTTGCGTGAGATCAATGTAGAACTTGAAAATCTACGTGCCGAAACCAATACCCTGGCTGTTGAGTTTGCCACGGTCACAACCAAGCTGGGGGCCGAAGAAACGGCGCATCAGATGACACGGGGCGAGCTTGCGAAGCTGACCGATGAGCGCGATACCCTGCGTCAACGTCTGTCGGAAGCCGACATCCGGTCGGAAAGATTGAAAACCGAATTGCAGAAAAATCTGGAATCACATGAAGAACGCATGCGGGATCTGGAACAGATGAAAAAACAGGCGATTGAGGCGGCCAATGCGGGCGCCCTTGATTCGGCCAACAAGATTTCATCGAAACTTTTAGATGATCACAAACGCCAGACAGAAGAGGCGAAGAAGGACTCTGAAGCCCGCGTCAAACAAACAACGGAACAGCTGGCCAACCAGATTACCGAGGTCGGCAAAACCATCCATGCGCTGAATGAGGACGTCGGCAGCAACCGCGCCACCATGGACACGGTGATGCGCGCCTTGTCCAGCCCCGGCGGGGCCGGGCAGTATTCGGAAATCGGGCTTGAAAATACCCTGACCTCATTCGGATTGGTTAAGGATCGGGATTTTGCCGTGCAGCAGCAGGTCGACGGCAAACGCCTGCGCCCCGACGCCATGGTGTTTTTGCCGGGCAATACGGTGCTGGTGATCGACAGTAAAGCGTCGAAATTCCTGCTTGATCTGGCCGAGGCCGAAACGGAAGAGGCGGAGGCCCTGGCCTATCAGAATTTGGGCCGCACCATGAACACGCATCTGAAATCACTGTCGGACAAAAATTATAAAGCCGAAGTGATCTCCGGTTATCGTGAAGCCGGTCGTCAGGGGGATGCACCGCGGGTTGTCAGTATCATGTATCTGCCCAATGAAGGGGCCATCGAAAAAGTTACCATCGCCGATCCGAAATTTCTGCACAAAGCCACCAAACTCCAGATCACCATCGCCGGTCCGGCGGCGCTGGCCTGTCTGATCGGGTTTTCCCGCGTTCAGCTTGATGTCGAGCGCCAGTCGGAAAACCAGATCAAAATCGTCGAAGGGGCACAGAAAATCGTCGAGAGCATCGGCGTTATTGTTGACGAGACCGTGGCCGTCGGCAAAGGCCTCAAATCGGCGACCCAGCATTATAACAAGATGACCGGGTCGATGAACTCGCGCCTGTTGCCGCGCATTCGTCAGATGGTCTCCTACGGGGTGCAGTCGAACCGCCACAAACAAATCCCCGAACACGTCCCGACCTATTCCTTCACCGAACACGAACGTGGTGATTTGATCGAGGGCGAAGCGGAAGAGGTTGAAGATCAACCCGTTCTGGAAAACCTGTCGGAACCGGACTGATCCCGGTCCGGAGGTATCTGCCTTGTGTGCCGCTCCCAGCGGGCTAACTCTAATTTATGGTTTAAACGTGTTCGCCACCCAAAACCTGCGATATAAGATGTGCAGGAACGGTTAACCGCGACAGAGGAGGATTGAGATGGGGTTTTTTGACTCGATGGGTGCTGGGGCGATTTTTGCCCTGACGTTTGGCTTGCTCGGCGTTATTCTGGTCTTCCTTGGCGTCAAGACGGTGCCGCAGGGCATGCAGTATACGGTCGAGCGTTTTGGCAAATACATCAAAACCCTGCAACCGGGCCTGCATCTGATCGTGCCGATGGTCGACCGTGTCGCCAACCAGCTCAACATGCGCGAAATGGTTCTTGATGTGCCGTCACAGGAAGTGATCACCAAGGACAACGCCATGGTGCAGGTCGATGGCGTGGTGTTTTACCAGATCATCGACGCCGCCAAAGCCGCCTACGAAGTGAATAATCTGGAACTGGCGATCCTTAATCTGACGATGACCAATATCCGCACCGTCATGGGCTCCATGGACCTGGACGAGCTGTTGTCGCAGCGTGATACCATCAACAGCCAGTTGCTGACTGTCGTCGATCAGGCGACCAACCCGTGGGGGGTGAAGGTGGCGCGGATCGAGATCAAGGACATTTCGCCACCACGTGATCTGGTCGAATCCATGGCCCGGCAGATGAAGGCCGAACGCGACAAACGTGCCAACATTCTCGAAGCCGAAGGTTTCCGTCAGGCCGAAATCCTCAAAGCCGAAGGGGAAAAACAGGCCGCCATTCTTGACGCCGAAGGGCGCCGCGAAGCCGCCTTCCGCGATGCCGAAGCCCGCGAACGCGAGGGCGAAGCCGAAGCCAAGGTGACGGCTGTGGTGTCCAAGGCGATTGCCGAAGGTAACGTTCAGGCGATCAACTACTTTGTCGCCCAGAAATATGTCGATGCCCTGCAAAGCATCGCCTCTGCGCCCAATGAGAAGGTCATCCTGCTGCCCATGGAATCAACGGGCATTCTGGGTTCATTGGCGGGCGTCGCCGAACTGGCGAAAAGCGCCTTTGGCGGTGAAGACGATGGGGCCGGTGGAACCAAACCGGGCCCATGGGGAGATAAATAGTCATGAGGGGGGATAAATAATCATGGTCGAATTCCTCAGTTCCATGGTCTTCTGGCATTGGTGGATATTTGCCATCGCGCTTGTCGTTCTGGAGATTTTGGCGCCCGGCGTCATCTTCCTATGGGTCGGCATCGGTGCGGCGCTGACCGGCCTGATCTTGCTGATCCAACCCGCCATGAGCTGGGAAATTCAGTTGGGTATTTTCAGTGTCTTGTCCGTTGTCTCCGGCATCGGCGGCAGGGTCTGGGTTGGCAGGCATCCGACCGAATCCGATCAGCCGCTCTTGAACCAGCGCGGCGCCCAGTACGTCGGGCGAACCTTCACCCTGGACACTGCCATCACCGACGGCACCGGCAAGATCAAGGTCGACGACTCGTTCTGGCGGGTCATCGGCGAAGACGCACCTGCGGGCAGCAAAGTCAAAGTCACCGGCGTCGACGGCGCGTCGTTGTTGGTGGAGGGGGTCGAGTAGGGTCGTGAGTCTGCAAGACTTAAATGAAGACCGGACCGTTCCAGAGAAATATCGCGTGTTAATTTGATTGGTCAGATGTCCGTTATGCACATCACAGCGGAAGCCGATAGGAGTTGGTGTTGACAGCCGAGTTTAGCCAATGGCGGCCATCACGCAATTCTCGGGTTCGGGTATTTGATGACTAGAAACCAGTGATACAATGTTCAAGCATCTCTCATTTTAAAGGCTTTCCTTTATGCATTTTTACCGGCACCTGCGTGCCATCTTCGCCAAACGCGACACCAACACCATCCGGTAGACCTTCTTTAAATTCACCTGAATATCCATAGCCGTTTTTGTAGGTCATCGTCCCGTGACCGTGCAATTTCCCCTCGTGCCACTGGCCTTCATAGATACTTCCATCGGCAAACGTCTTTTTTCCCTTCCCCTGTTCTTTGCCATTACGAAATTCGCCTTCATATCGAGTGCCATTTCGCCAGGTGTAGATACCATGTCCGTGAAACTTGTTTTCCTTCCATTCTCCCTCATAACTGGAGCTGGAAATTTCCATTTCCAGTTTGCCGTAACCATGTTTTTTGCCATCTTTCCATTCCCCTTCGTAACGATTGCCGGAGTGGTCCGTATAGACGCCACGCCCAGTTTGCTTACCATCAGTAAACGTGCCCGCGTATACCCACTTCATAGAGCGATATCTAGTTGTTAGAACACCGTTCCCATTCCATCGGTCATTTTCCCATTCACCTTCGTAGGTGAGACCATTTGCAATGCCGTAATTATAAAAGCCGCGTCCATGCCTTTTTCCCGCTCGAAACTCCCCGGTGTATTGATCAGGAGAATATCCCCCCGACGACCATACGACTTCGCCTTGTCCCTCGGCTTTGCCATTCACGCAAGAACCATCATAGGAAGCAATTCGATCTGGGGATGCATACTCGTCCCATAGAGAGCATCCCGTGTCCGGATCAGTGACCCACTCGCCCGAATTCGCCGGAGATGCCAATACTAAAAATAGGATCAGGAAAATCGGAGCATAAGTAAGACGGAAGAAAATTGGAGATGTCATATCGAGAGTTCCAAAAGTTAATTCATCTTATACACGAAATGCTTCAAACTGAATACTGAATCGTCCCTAATTTCTCTTGCGGGGCGACTTCCAAAACGTCCGTTCAGGGTCAGCTCCAGTCTTTAGAGCTAGGGTCAGTTCACGTCTGGAATGCATCGAAAAGCGGACGTGTACTCCTCCAATGATCTCCTAAACTCTTCAAACCGGCCGCCGCGCCTTCAATGCCGCGCTCAATGTTCCATCATCCAGATAATCCAGTTCGCCGCCGACCGGGACGCCGTGGGCGAGGCCCGACAGGATGACGTTTGAGTTTGCCAGCCGGTCGGCGATGTAGTGGGCCGTGGTCTGGCCATCGACGGTGGCGTTGGTGGCGAGGATGACTTCGGTGACCTGTGATGACGACGCCCGCTCGATCAGTTTGGGGATGTTCAGGTCTTCAGGCCCGACGCCGTCCAGAGCCGACAGGGTGCCGCCGAGAACATGATAGCGCCCGCGATAAGACGCGGTGCGTTCCAGTGCCCAGAGATCGGCGACATCTTCGACGACGCAAATGAGTTTATCGTCGCGCCTCGGGTCCTGACAGAGTTTGCAGGGGTCGGTGGTGTCCATGTTGCCACAGGTCATGCACGTCTTGATCGCTTCACCGGCGGTCGCCATGGCTTTTGATAATGGCACCAGTAGGGTTTCCTTGCGCTTGATCAGGGCCAAGGTGGCGCGCCTGGCCGAGCGCGGGCCGAGGCCCGGCAGTTTGGCCAGCAACGAAATCAGGCGCTCGATATCTTCGGAAACCATCAGTCAGATTTGATCCGTCCGGTTCAGAACGGCAGCTGCATGCCCGGTGGCAGTTGCAGGCCGCCCGTCAGTTCGGACATTTTTTCGCGCATTTCCGTATCGACCTTGGTTTTGGCGTCGTTGAAGGCGGCGAGGATCAGGTCTTCCAAGACGCTGGCGTCTTCGGGGGTCACCAGTGACGGGTCGATCTTCAGCTTGCGGGCCTCGCCCTTGCCGTTCAGCGTCACCTGACACATACCGCCCGCCGATGAGCCGGTGACTTCGACGGTTTGCAGGTTTTCCTGCATCTCGGTCATTTTGGACTGCATCTGCTGGGCCTGTTTCATCATACTGGCGAGGTTTTTCATGCGGGTTCTCTCAAATGGGGTATGGGGATTTCATTGAGGTGTGTATAACATTGTTCTTATGACCATGCAGCACCAAAACCTGTTTGTTTTCGATATTGAAACCGTGCCGGATACGGAGGCGGTGCCCAACCTGACCGGGTTTGATGACCCGGACGCGGTGGCCCGCCGCGAAGAGCTGGACCGCTATCATCTTGAGATCACCGATGGTCGCAATGCCTTTCCGCGTCAGCCATTTCACAAGGTCGTCGCCATTAGTTTTTTGGAAGCCGAAATCGAACGCCACGGATCGCATGAGGGATATTTTCTGAAAGAGCTGCGTACCGGCGGCGAGGCCGGGTTTAACGAGCGTCAGTTGTTGCAGGGTTTTTTCCAGTATTTCGAACGCCTGCGGCCCAGACTGGTCAGTTTCAATGGCCGCGGGTTTGATCTGCCAGTGCTCAAATACCGGGCCATGGTGCACGGCATTTCCGCCCCCTGGCTGCATCAGGGCGGCGACAAATGGAACAGTTACACCAGCCGTTATTCCTGGGACTGGCATTGTGATCTGATGGACCAGTTGAGTGATTATGGGGCTTCGGCCCGGGTCAAGCTCAACGAGGTCTGTTCGGTTCTGGGGCTGCCCGGAAAGTTCGGGGTCGATGGGTCACAGGTCGCCAGCATGATCGACAATGGTGAGGTCGATGCGGTGCGCGAATATTGCGAGACCGATGTTTTGAACACCTATCTGGTTTACCTGCGCACCATGCTACATCGCGGTTTGATGGATACGGATGGTCACGACCGGTCGGTGGCCGACGTGATTTCGATGATTGAAACAGAAGGCGAGGCGCGGCCTCACCTGATCGAATTCATGAACGCCTGGGGTGAGGCCTGTAACAACAAATTCCTGCTTGAGAACTGAAGGGTCTCCCTACTCTGATCGGCTTGCCCCTGTCTCACATAACGTTATTGCCGGACATCGTTACATGGCGGTCTTTCGTTCTTGGCTGGGCGGGTAGCCAAATGCGGTGCGGTAACATTTGGAAAAATGGGAATGAGAGACAAAACCGGAGGCCATGGCAACTTCAATTATGGTCAGCGATGTTTGCAGCAGGAGCTGCCGACTGTGGTTCAGCCGGATGTCCTGATAATAGCTCATAGGCGAACGTTTGGTATAGGTCATGAACAGGCGTTGCAGCTGGCGTTGGGTAATCTTGACCTGATGCGACATATCCGCAGGTGATAGGGGTTGTTCGATGTTTTGTTCCATAATATCGATGGCCTGCGCGACTTTTCTTGACCGAATTCTGAGGCCGAGCTTTTTGGAATTGCTTTGATGGTCCTTTGATGTCCGCACCCGATCATGCTGGAGCTGATTGGCGACGGACGCCGCAATTTCGCTTCCGTGATCAACGGCGATGAGATGACAGAACAAGTCGATGGTCGATGTCCCGCCGGAACAGGTGTAGAGATCACGATCAATTTCGAATAACCCGTCGGTAATATTCAGATCAATAAAGTTTTCCCGCAGGCTGGCTAGGTTTTCACTATGGATGGTGCAATGGCGGTCACCGATAATTCCGGCCTGGGCAAGAATATGGGTTCCGGTCGTGATTGCGCCAAGTTTGATGCTACGACGCTTGAGTCCGCGTAACCAGGAAAGTATGGCGTTTGTGCAATGTCTTTCGGGATGAAATCCGGCGCAAACGAACAGCATATCCAACTCGCCGTCCGCGCTTATGGGGCTATCGGCGGCGATCGACACGCCGCTGGCCGAAATGACTGCATCCCCGTCAGTTGAATATACGCGCCAGCCAAAATACAGTCGGCCAAGAAAGCGGTTGGCCGTTCGTAAAACGTCGAGGGCATTAAACAGGCACATCGGCGAAAAGTTCGGCACCAGCAAAAACCCGATCTTCGTGACCGTCTGATCGGATGCGCCCGGCGTTCCCGTTTCCGCTATTAGGTCCATACCAAAATCAATAAATCGGATCGATTAAAAGGCATGGTCTTAAAATTCCCTAAGAGGATAGGCTGGCGGTGATGGCAGGTTAATGCAGAAACGGTCTGTTAACGCAAAAAGTGACCCTTAATACCCTCGACCTCAATGGTTTTCTGCACCGCCGGACGCTCCAGCAGCAGCTCCAGAAGTCGACCGATACGGGGTAGGCTTTTCGGTGCCCGGTCGAGGAAATGCGCCCAGCGGCTGAGCATCAGCAAATAGATATCGGCCGCACTGACCGTATCGCCCAGAAGATAAGGGCCGTCCCCCATGTTCTGCTCAACGATATCGAACCAGTTCTGGACGCGGTCCTTGGCTGATTGTTTGACGCCGTCGATGCCATCAGGGTCCGTGGTATAGCGGTCCGTATAATAATATTGCAGGATGTCGGGTTGGATCGAGTTGGTCAAAAACATCAGCCACTTGTAAAACGTGCCGCGTTCGGGTGTCGCCAAGGCAGGTGCCATGTTCATATCCGGGTGTTTGTCGCAAAGATGCAGACAGATGGCGGCCGCTTCGAACATCACCAGATCACCATCCTCGAACGTCGGGATGCGTCCGGCGGGGTTGATCGCCAGGTAGTCAGCACCCTTGTGAGCGTTGACCTTACGATCAATCAGTTTCAGCTGATGCTCGACCTCGGCTTCATTCAGTAGCACGTGGGGGGCGAAACTGGCATTGCCTGGAAAATAGTGAAGACTGTACATGGTTATTGTTATTCCTGATCCAGACTGTCGGGGTTGCGCAATGGGGGCAGTTCTGCCGTGTTGATTTTTCGCACCTCTTCAAGGGAGGCGCCGGGGAACGTGTCGAGCACGGCTTTCACCAGCGGTAGACTTTCGGCCTCGGTCTTCAGGGCGTCAGCTTCCGAGCGGCGCTTTTCCTGAAGTGTGGCTTCACCGGATTCAGACGACACGGAAACCATCCAGCGGGTATCTGTATGTTCGTTCAGAAACCCGGCCAGCCGTCCGGCCAGATCACGCGGCGCATTGTCACTCGGATTAAATTCAATCCGTCCCACTTCGAAGCGAACAATCCTGACATCCGAGATCAGATGGGTGCGAAGCATGGCCTCGCGTTTTTCATCGGCGAGGGCCAGCACGTCTTCAAACGTTTGAGGAGCGGCGCGCGCTTCGGGTTGCGGTTCGGGATCATACGCCGGGGCGGCGGCGGTTGCCGGGCCGCCATTCGCGTTGACCGACGTTGAGGCGGACTGCTGGGATTGAGGTTGTGGCGGCTGAGATGTTGACGAAGGAGATGGTGATGATTGCGGCGGTTTGCTCGGTGTTTCACCATCGGAGATCATGCGGACGGCTTCGTCCGGCGTCGGCAGTTCAGCCGTATAGGCGAGGCGAACCAGTACCATTTCGGCGGCTTGGCGGGGCGACGGGGCCAACCGGACCTCGCCTAACCCTTTCAGCAGCATCTGCCAAGTTCGGGCCAGCGTCGCCATCGACAGCCTTTCGGCCATCTCGCGGCCCTTGGTGCGTTCGATTTCAGGAATGGTCACACCGTCAGCGACGCTCGGAATGACCTTGATGCGGGTCAGGAAATGGGTAATTTCCAGCATGTCTTCAAACAGCGCCAGAGGATCGGCACCATCACGGTAATGTTGATCAAACGCCTCAAGCGCCGCTGCAATGTCACCGGCAAGCACTAGTTCCAGCAGGGAAAATGTCTGCGAGCGATCAGCCAGCCCAAGCATTTCACGCACCGATGTTTCTTCAATTTCACCACTGGTCTGTGAGATCGCCTGATCAAGCAGGCTCAGGCCGTCGCGCACCGAACCATCCGCTGCCCGGGCGATCAGATGCAAGGCGGTATCGGCAATCTCGGCCCCTTCCTCGGCGACGATGCCGGAAAAATGCGCGCTCAGGGTCTCGACATCGACACGATTGAGGTCGAAACGCTGGCAACGACTGAGGACCGTGATCGGGACCTTGCGGATTTCCGTCGTGGCGAAAACAAATTTGACGTGTTCAGGCGGCTCTTCCAGGGTCTTCAGCAAGGCGTTGAAGGCATTTTTCGACAGCATGTGCACTTCATCGATGATGTAGACTTTGTAGCGCGCCGACGTTGGCCGGTAGCGCACCCCGTCGATCAGTTCCCGGATGTCATCAACGCCTGTACGGCTGGCGGCGTCCATTTCCAGCACGTCGACATGACGATCACGGGATATGGCCTCGCAATGTTCGCATTCACCACAGGGCTCCGTCGTCGGCTGACCGTTACCGTCGGGTCCGATACAGTTCAGGGCGCGGGCAATAATCCGTGCGGTTGTGGTTTTACCGATGCCGCGAACGCCCGTCAGGATAAAGGCATGAGCCAGACGCCCCGACTGGAAGGCATTTGACAGGGTGCGAACGAGAACATCCTGACCGATGAGACCGGAAAAAGTAGTGGGGCGGTATTTGCGGGCGAGAACCTGATAGACAGCGGATTGTGAGTCTTCGGTCATAAAGCCTCTAATGCCTATCTGGGAAATCGGTCACAAAAGTAAATAAGGTGGAGGTTGGACACCGACCCAGGTCGAAACTCGTTACGGCTGCTTCCTTCCGGATCTGACCGGGTTGGCGAGGAACCTGTCCGGGCCAACCTCCAAGAACAAGTATATCAAGAGGTCTCGGAGACTCCAATACAAACGGCACCGGACAGTGACGATTTATTCAGATGCCGCTTCAGGGGTATGACCCATCGCCTCATTGATGAGTTGAGCCATATCTTCGGGGGTAAAAGGTTTGGCGACACCATAGTCCGCGCCAATCTTCTCTGCCGCCCGAACGGCTTTTTCCGGCGTCATTTCGTTGTATCCGGCTGAGACGGCAATGATGGGAACTGATGGGTCGATCTCACGTATCTGTTTGATGCCCTCAATGCCGCCCACACCTTCCATAAAGATGTCCGAAATCACGAGGTCATAAAGCCCGGCGCGAAACCCGCTCAGGCCGGTCTCAACGTCACTTGATGTGGTCGGTTGATGGCCCTGGCTCATGACAATGGCCGCTATGAGGTTGACCATGGGCCTGTCATCATCAATGACCAGAACGCTTTTGGGTTTCATCGGTTAGTCCCTTGTCGCTTTGTGTCGTTCTTCGACGATGATTACACCGTCCGCGCCGCCACTGAGCAGAGTTGCCGCCGGCAACCAGTTATCTTCAAATTCGAAGTATCCGTCAATGGCTGCCACCAGATGAACCTCAGCCGTAGCACCGGCCGGAATTTCCAGAGATGAAATACAGGTCTCATCCTGGCGTTTGCCGTCGATGGTGACCCTGATCACCGCCATGGATTTGAGGAAGCGTTCGGCGTTGAAGGAGTGGTCTCGGTCATCGCGATTGCGAATACGGAAGGCATAGGGCCAACCCTGAGTCATCTGCACGATCATCGGCTCGTACTCATTGTTGCGGATTCGCATATTAATCCGGGGCACCCGGGTCCAGTTAACCCGCTTCAGCGCCTTCGGGGAAACCGTCGCACATTCAAGCTCATTGAAGTCTGGCAAGAATTTACCGATGGATGACAGTGAGGAAAACCCCGGGATCGTTGGGATATAGGACAAATCAGTGGCCGGCCAGGCACAGCTGCTGAGAATCAGCAGGCTAATGCCCGGAGTGATCATCCGGAAAATCTTGGAAACTTGTTTCACTTTGTGGTGTGCACTTTTGCTGCCTGTCCCTGAGCATCTATATAGCACGAAATATGGTGTTGTGAGCAAGTTTTCACGCAATATACGGGGTGGAGAGCTGTTTTCCTGCAGGTTGCCTGCAGTCTCTGTCTGTGTCAGTTTGCCCCCATGAAACATAACATCAGATATACGGGTAGTGATCTCGACCGGGCCGGTGAACGACGCAAAGATACGGACTGGTTATCAAAAAAGTTGCGAGACCCGCAAAGCCACGTTGTTCCCATCTGGCGCAATCTCAATCTGATTGTCGGTTTGGACGAGGACACCCCTGGAGACGCCCAGCCCGAAGCGGTGATTTTCGGGCGCCATGAAGCCGCTCACGTCATCGAAGGAGCCGGCGAAATCGTCTTTCTTGGTCTTCGTGACGAGCGCGCGGTGTTTGGTGTCGATATGTCATCACATGACGAAGACGCCGTGCATGAAGCCGTCGGGCGGGGTAATTTTGTTGACCTTCGCCAGGCGGGACCGGTCATCAATGCCAACGATGCGACGCTGATGGCCTATGCCCGCGGGCTGCTGTATTGGCATCGCCAGCATCAGTTTTGCGGCCGCTGCGGCCACAAAACCCGCTCACAGGATGGTGGGCACATGCGGCTGTGCAGCAACGACTCTTGCGCCCGACCGACGTTTCCCCGAACCGATCCCGCCGTCATCATGCTGGTCGAAAACAGCCCACAAGCCGGCGAGCCGCATCGCTGCCTGCTTGGCAACCACTCAAAATGGGCACAGGGCAACTTCTCAACCCTGGCGGGGTTCGTCGAACCCGGCGAAACCCTGGAGGAGGCCGTTGTCCGCGAGGTCTATGAGGAAGTCGGTGTACGGGTTGAGGATGTGACGTACCAGGCGTCCCAACCCTGGCCGTTTCCGGCCTCTATCATGCTGGGTTTCTGGGCGACGGCGACGACGTTGGAAATCTCTATTGACGATGATGAAATTCAGGACGCCCGCTGGTTCACGGCTGAAGAGATCAGAGCCTTTGGCGACTGGGGGGATATGAGCAATCCTAATCGTCTGCCCCGCCGGGATTCGATCTCGCGGTATCTGATCGAAACCTGGCTCGATAAAGTTTCCGGCTGATGGCTCAGCCCTGGTTCAGCCAGCTTCACGATTTGATCCAGCCACTGGTTGAAGAAATGGGCGCCGACATGGATATCGAATGCACGCATTTTTTCAGCGGTGCGGCGGTTTATGTGAACGGGCAGATCTGCATGTCGCTGACGCCGGTGGGTTTTGCCCTGAAATTGCCTGATGGAGCGCGCCAAAATGTCCTTTCCGAAGGCGGTCAGCCGCTTCGTTATTTCCCTAGCGGGCCTGTGAAAAAAGGCTACGTCGTCTTACCCGACAGCATCGTCAGTGATCCTGTAAAATTACGCGAGCCGATGAAAATTTGTATAGAAAATGCAGGGTTGTAATTGCCTGCTCCTAAGGCCCGCCTTTTAAGTCTGGGCTGTTAAAATAAGGTGTAGAGGGGCTTTTATGGTGCCCTTGCGCCAATCAATGCTACTCGAAAATTGAAAAAGTCACCTCGTCCCATTCGGGCGGACGCGCAAATTCCGCTGTTTACAGGTGAATTCAGGTCAAAAATTAGGTAATTTCATAAATTTTTTGACTTTTAATCTAAAATAGGTATATTTACCTTCAAATAGAACATTAATCCAAACACCGGAGATTCCCCATGCCTGACAGATACTCCGTTTACCGAAAATCCCTCCTCGACATGTCGCCCCGGACGTTGCGGCGTGACGATCATTTAATGGTGGATCCTACCGATGATCTCGATCGGCCTTTTACTTTGAATGCCAGTGTTGGATACGGCCCTCGCGCCAACCGGCGTGAAGATGTTTTTTTAATCGAATCCGCCTTGAAGCGCATCGGACATCTCAAGTCGGGTTCATCCCCAACAGGACACATGAGCCGACTTTTCGACGGTGCTGTGCGCTCATTTCAGAACGACAATGACCTCAAGGAAGACGGGTTGCTTAACCCTGGTGGACCGACGGTGAAAAGTCTTGCCGGAAGGTTCGGGCAATCTTCTCCTAAACCTGTCCGCTCGCCGCTCTCCGATCGGTCACCACTCCCCAAGGTCAGCGCCGAAGCGTTTTCCAATAACGGTCGGTCAGTCGAGCACCTGATGAGCACTCTGGATGATGGCAGTTTCCCAGCCCTTCTCTCAGACGCCTTTAACATGAATGAAAAAGGTCAGGGCGAAGTCGCGGACTTTTTTGTGCAACTCCGCGAACGTGACCCGGAACGGGCGAAAATCATGCGTGACAAAACTGTGCCCAATCTGAGGGCAGAACAGGTGGATGCATTTGATCAGCTCATTGACGACCTCGCCACTGGGCGTGCCGAAGAGGCTGAAAAATGGGCACGGCAGAACCTTGGAGAGGAAGATGAGGATGATAATGGTGAGAGAATAGAACCGCCGTCCGAAGAACCGAAGCCCGAACCTGAAGAGGAAGAGGAAGAGGAAGAAAAACCGAGCCCCGATGAAAACGATGACGATAAGCCGGGAAAGCCAAACTGTGATGCCATCAAAGCGCTTATTGGGAACCTCAAAATATCCAGAGACGACGTCAACAAGGAAATAAACAGGGTTGGAGTTCGAATTACGGAAACAGAAGAACGGGTCAAAAAAGCTGAACAAGACCTTGTGTTTATCGGAGGGAAGGCTGGATTGTCGGGAAAGGGGATTGCGGATGCAATACTTTCGGGCACGGTATGGAAAATGTTGGGAAGCGCTGCAAGTGTCGGCAAATCCGCACAAGACATTTTGTCAGCTTACACCGAACTCAACATGGCCAAGATGGATTTACAAGGGCACCAGGATCAATTGGCAAAATATCAGGACAGAGTTGACAGTTACAATGATCGGATAACCTCAGCCCAATCTGATTTGCAAAAATGCGTAAAATCTTCAGCATAAAGGATTAGCGGTTATTCTCAGATGCAATATTGCGGTGCTCCAGTGCGGCCTCTTCTTCCGCCAATTGAAAATATATTGGCCCGAGGGATTCCTCCAACTTCCCGAGCATCGCACCTACAGTCTGGTCTCCACCCAATTCAGCAAGCCGCAGAAACAAGTATGCCCTGCTCATTCGATGCAGGGTCGGCGGCAAGGCTGCATAATTGTGCCCAACAGCCACTTGTGCGGGCACATTTCCCTGAAGTGCTGCATCTTTTAATAATGCTTCTCCATCTTTTTTTGAATGCCGGGTTGTCTTGCCGGTTAATGTCCAAATTCCCAGGAAATACTTAGCATCGACGGACCCTTCATTCGATGTCTTCAGAGCTAGAGATACGGCGGCGTCGGGAAACGACGGCATCCTATCTCCATCCATCAGCCGGACGGCCCATTTTAGCTTGTTTGCGCGACCGGACTTATCAATGGAATCGAGCCATTTCAATTCTTTCATAATTTCAGCAGGTATTTTTTTAGCCTGAATGTAAAACTTAATAAAACCTTCTCTCCCCTCTGAGGGCATATCAACAAAACACAATACACCGGATCGATAACGCAATGCAGCTCGGGCGGGGTTTTTATCCGTCCCGATGCCCAGACGGTCAAATTCACCCAACCGCAGTTGAACCGGGCAGTTTCCGTTTGAGGCCTCACGTTCAAAATATGAGTAGGCATTGCCCATATCTTTTGGAACACATGTTCCTTTTATATATAATTCAGCGAGCGTCCCATAAGCCCAAGATACGCCCGCCTCTGCCGCCTGTTCAATTTGCTCCACAGCCTGACCGCACTCACCTGCGTCAATCTGGTCGAGAGCGGCCTTTAACTGCTCTTTCGGGTTGCCGTCGGCGTATAGAGGACCGGTGTGTACAGGGGTAGACTTCTGGAAACAGGCCGACATCGAGACCCCGAGACCCGCAACCAGAAAGATTAAATTTAAGAATCGCATCTCGTGATATTAGCTGATCAGAGTCCGCACCACAAATTTCCGGCCCTCCTCGATCACCAGTATCGACGCTGCCGTGCCCGTCGCCAGAAGCCAGTCTGTACCCGACAGTGCTGTGGTATGGAGCACATCCTGTGCCGGTTCCCACATCACCATGGTGACCTGTATCAAGACGACACCGCCGAGCGCCAGCCACAGATTGATGTTTTTGAAGAAATTTTGGGTCAGGGCGGAACCTCGTTCGGAGCGGGCATTAAACACATTGAACACCTGAAACAACACGAACGTCGTGAACGCCAGTGTAAAGGCCCGCTCAGCTGGTCCATCTGCGTAAGCCACGTTAAATATCCAAAGCGTGCCGACCATCATAATCGAGCCGAAAAATAACAGGTGGATGAGGCGGTGCATCGTCAGTATTTTCTCACCGGGTCGGCGCGGTGCGTCCTGCATGATACCGGGGCTCGCCGGGTCGAGGGCCAATGCCATGGCCGGTGGTCCATCCATGATAATGTTAACCCACAACAGCTGAATGGCCGAAAACGGTACCGGCAGACCAAACAGCGGCGCACACAGCACGCACAGCATAGCGCCGATGTTGGTAGACAGCTGAAATCGGATGAACTTGATAATGTTGTCGTAGATCGAGCGGCCTCGGTTGACAGCACCGACAATGGTGGCGAAGCTGTCATCGGTGAGGATCATCGTTGCCGCTTCCTTGGTGACGTCGGTGCCGGTAATCCCCATGGCAATGCCGATGTCGGCACTTTTTATGGCCGGCGCATCATTGACGCCATCACCGGTCATGGCGACGATATGGCCGTGTTTCTTCAGGGCACTGACCAGACGAAGTTTGTGTTCGGGGGCGACGCGGGCGAACACGCCGACGCCTTCAATGGCATCGGCCAACTGATCATCGGGGATGTCGTCGAGCTCTCTGCCGGTCAGAACGTCGCCCGGAATCTGGAGTTCGCGGGCGATCACCGCGGCCGTCACACGATGGTCCCCGGTAATCATTTTGGTCTGAATTCCAGCCCCATGACACTGATGAATGGCATCGCGAACGTCCGGACGCGGCGGGTCCATCAGGCCGACCAGCCCGACAAATGTCATGTCGTGTGTATAGGTAAAGAGATCCGTTTCCGGATCGAATTCAGCGACGGGAATATCCTTGCTCGCCAGCGCCAGCACGCGAAGTGCAGCGGAGGCCAGCCGCTCCATCTCGATTGATACCTGTGCCATATCCAATGGCTCCGGACCTTCCGGGCCGAGCATTGAATTGCATCTGGAGGCCAGCACATCGGGCGCCCCTTTGACGAACAGGCGCACAAATTCTCCATTCCGATGAAAAGTGGCCATAAATTTATGCTCGGATTCAAAGGGAATTTCACCGACTCTCGGCATTTGCTGCGCCAACCCACTCAAGTCAACGCCGCCTTTTTCCGCTAGCACCAACAGAGCGGCCTCCATGGGATCGCCAAGTGCTTGGCCGTTCTGAACAGCGCTGTCGTTACAGAGAGTGGCAATACGAAGAAGTGTTGCGAGTTCAGCCGGATCTGTATCCTCATCCCCGTTGGTAATTTTGCCGTTGGCCTGATATCCGGTCCCGGATACAGCAAATGTTTGTCCGCGAAAATGGAGGGCGCGTGCCGTCATCTGGTTTAGTGTCAAGGTCCCTGTTTTGTCTGAGCAGATGACGCTGGTGCAGCCCAGGGTTTCGACGGCGGCCAGACGGCGGACAATTGCACCTTGTTTCGCCATGTGGTGCATGCCAAGCGCCAGCGTCACCGTAACCACGGCGGGCAGACCTTCAGGTATCGCCGCGACGGCGAGGGCGATAGCGGTCATCACCGACTGAACCAAAGGTTCGCCGCGAAGCAGACCCCAAACCAGAATAATGACGACGAGGACAATAGCGATAACCGCCAGGCGGCGGCCCAGACCATCGAGCTGGATCTGTAGCGGGGTCGCACCTTCTTCAGCGGAGTCCAGCATGTCCGCAAGCTGGCCCATAGCCGTGTTCATGGCGGTTGCCGTAACGATAAATTCGCCCCGCCCACGGGTCACCGTGGTGCCCATGAAGACCATGTTGATGCGTTCGGCCAAAGGCGCATCGGTTAATTTTTCCGTGGTTTTCGCAACAGGATAAGACTCACCACTCAGCGGGGCTTCATCAATTTCCAGGCTGCGGGCGATACTCAGGCGACCGTCGGCAGGGATTTTCTCACCCGCCTCCAGCAAAACAACATCCCCCGGCACCAGTTGCTCGGAAGGGATCTCGATAATCACACCTTCGCGCCGCACCCGCGACGTATCGGCAAGCATTTTCTTAAGGGCCGCGAGACTCTGTTCGGCGCGATACTCCTGATAAAATCCAAGAAATGCATTCAGGGTGACGACCACCAGAATGACAACTGAATCGCCAAGGTCTCCAATTATGCCGGCCAGCAGGGCCGCGCCGACCAGGAGTCCGATGAGCAGGCTCCGGAACTGTTCGACAAACAGCATCCACGGTTTACGAGGTGGTTTTTCGGCAAGCCGGTTGGCACCGAATTTTTCAAACCGTTCGTTGGCTGACGGGGTTGATAGCCCGCTGGATATTTCGACAGTTAACTGCTGACAGGTCTCCGCCACGTCAAGTGTGTGCCAGTTCGGTGTGTCCGAACCTGATGGTCCGGCAGGTGAGTCATACATGTTATGCAATTTCGGTAATTGTGTTCAGAGCCACCCGTGGATTGCCTATTCGACCATGAAAACAGGAACCGGCATTTTGGCGAACACCTCGCGAGTGACGCCGCCGAAGATGATACGCTGCAGATGGCTTCGCGTATAGGCACCCATGATCAGCATATCGATGTCTTCTTGGGCAATCTGGTCAAGAATGATTTGACCCGCCGGACGGCTGCGTCCGTCGAATGTCTGCAGCCGTGCGATGATCCCATGCCAGCGCAAGTATTCGATCAGACTGTCGCCACTCAGGTCGTAGGTGCGGTCTTCGTCGATGGATATCACGGCAACGTCCTTTGCCGCCTGCAGAATGTCCATCGACATACCGACGGCCCGCATGGACCCGGCACTCCCATTCCAGGCGATAGCGATGCGCTCACCTATTGACGGCAGGGACTGGGGTGGGGATATCAGGACCGGGCGGCCACTTTTGCGAAGCGCACCATCGAGGATCAGCGGAAGTGTTCCCTTCCAGTCAATCGGTGGGCAGGCGGTTACGATCAGGTCGGACAATCTGCCTCGCAAAACCAGGGAATCACGGATGTCGCCAAATTGCTCCAGAAATGTGGTTGTCATCTCCGGGTGAATCCCCGGCGCCGTCGCCTCGGTTACAGCAAATTCCTCACAGATGACATTGTAGAGATCTTTCGCCCGCTCACGGCGTTGGCCGCTTTCTGCATCGATGGCGTCAATCAGGGTTTTCACGGCACTCCCCGGGATCCAGGAGGCAACATTTTCATGAGCGTTCTGGGGTTCTGCTTTGATGCAAACGACCTCCACATGGGCGCGCAGGCGCTGACCTATTCGGAACGCGGTTTCAAGCGCCGGACGCTCCAGTGACACCGGATCTTCTGGGTCATATTGACCACTCAGGGGAACAAGGATCTTTCTAATCGACATATCAAACCTCCACAGGCGTTAAGAGGATCCGAGTCGGGTACCGATCGTTCAGGGTAGCGGAATTTGTATTTGAAAACCTTGATGAGGATCAATCTGATGAACGGCTTCACTCTTCAACGCGTCATTGAAGAGGCGGCTTACGCTGCAATGCACTAGATCGAGGCTGATGAGGTTTTCAGACGGCGACCGCGCGCGCTTCCGTTTTCACGTCGGCGTACATCGTTGCCCAATAATCCTGATCTGTCTGCCAGTCCGCCAGTGACAAGATATTGGTTACATTCTGGCCGTCATTGGAAAGTGGTAAACGAAGCGTTTCCTGAATCCTGGAGGCCTCATCTGATTGCGGCCGGATATCATGGACAAAGGACATTGGCGTTTTGTTGTTGCGGACAAGGGTAAATTCCTGAACGATCAGATCGGCTACAACTTTCGGAAACATCGACAGAGGAGACTTCCCCGTCAGGTCGACCCCTTTGACCCGGGTATGACCGGTCCCCCAAAATCGGTAGGAAAAAGGCTCGTTGGAGTCTGAAACGTCGACAACCGTGATGAACGGGATAATATTTCCCGGAAACCTGGACAGGTCGACATCACGCCACATCGGGGCGAATCTGTCACCGCAGAGACCAGTCCATAGATCCATCAATGTGGTGAAATTGGGGTTTATCAGTTTGGAAAACTCAATTTCCAGTGTCTGGATCAGCATCCGGCGCGCCTTTGTTTTTAATCGGGGCCGGATATTGCCCCGATTGCTAGGATATGCAAGCCGGAGTTGAATTTAAAAATTATAAGCGCAAGGCTTTAACTCTATAGGTTGATCTGGCCTGTTCAGTCCTCTTGGCGGCCCATCTGCTCCAGCCGGTATTTGTGGGCAGGATAAGTGCCGAGCAGATCAACGGAATGGGTGAAGAAACGGAGTTCCTCGAGGGCGTTTTTCAGACCTTGGTGTTCAGGATGACCCTCAACATCGGCATAAAACTGGGCAGCGACGAAGTCACCGCGCAAGTAACTTTCCAGTTTTGTCATGTTGATTCCGTTGGTAGCGAAACCGCCCATGGCTTTGTAAAGTGCGGCCGGGATGTTGCGCACACGGAATACAAAGGTGGTCATCGGGTTATCTTCTAAGGGGTCCGGAATTTTGGGTTCGCGGGCCATGACGATGAAGCGCGTTGTATTGTGATCGGCGTCTTCGACGTCCTGGGCAACACTGTTAAGGTCATACAGTTCACCGGCCAGACTGGCGCTGATGGCAGCCTGGGTTTTGTCCCCCCATTTGGCGACATCGGCTGCGGCACCTGCCGTATCAGCATGGACCACCGGCTCAAACCCGTGTTCGGTGATGAATTTGGAACATTGTGGCAGGGCGTGAATATGGCTGTGAACGTGGGTTATGTCAGCCATGGTTGCGCCCGGCACGGCAAACAGATGGAAATTTATGCGCAGGAAATATTCGCCGACAATATGCAGGCCCGATTCCGGTAACAGACGGTGAATATCGGCTACTCGTCCGGCGACAGAATTTTCAATGGGGATCATGCCGAGTTCTGCCGTGCCGCTACGCACGGCAGCAAAGGCCTCCGAAAACGTTCGGCACGGTAGCGGCGTCATGTCGGGATGGGCGTCTCGACACGCCATGTCCGAATTGGCGCCAGGCGCGCCTTGAAAGGAAATCATTTTGCTCATGTCGGACATCATCCGGTCTTTTTAATTACATCTGTCAGGCCAGCAGCTGGCGGGCCTTCTCCAAGTCGGCTGGAGTATCGACGCCGAACGGAACCGTGTCAACGAGTGCCGCGTCAATACGCATACCGTTTTCAAGGGCGCGCAACTGTTCCAGTTTTTCGCGCTGTTCCAGCACACCCGGTGTAAGGTCGACAAACCGCCGAAGGGCGTCTCGACGATAGGCATAGAGGCCAATATGGTAATAACCGGTTGGCATGGTTGCCCGTGTGAAATAAAGGGCCCGGCCGATCGTCTCCCCGGGCTTGTAGCCGATAACAGCTGTCGGGATGTTCGGATTGGTGCGTTCGTCGTCATCGGCAAATTCGCAAACCAGTGTCGAAATGTCCACGTCCGGGTCGGCCATGGGCTCGAACGCAGCGCGGATAATGGATGGATCTAAGGTCGGCAGATCACCCTGCACGTTAATTACGCAGTCATGCTTGCCCTCCGGGTCGACCCGGCACAAAGCTTCGTAGATGCGGTCTGATCCGGAGGGATGGTCTGGACGGGTCAATACGGCTCGTCCTCCCGTCGCTTCAATCACGTCGGCGATTTCCTGATCGCCGCAGGCGACAACCACCGGCCCCAAGTCCGCTTCTTCGGCACGGCGCAGGCAATGGACGATCATCGGTGTTCCGTTGATGTCGGCAAGCGGTTTGTCCGGTAAGCGCTGCGAGGCGAGGCGCGATGGGATCAAGACAATGGGGTTTTTCGGTTTGCTCATGGCGGGAGAATACCGGGGAGAGTCGATTTTGGAAAACTTTATCATCATGCGCGATGATGCATACAGTAAAACCATTGCACCTCAGGACACATATCGCTAAATTCTGCTCACATTTTTGGAGGGAATTTCCATGCATTTCTCTGGTTGGGAAAAAATCGGGTTCGGAGTACTTGTCGCAGCGTGGGTTGCGTTCGGCTCCAATATGATTGGCAACGCGCTGATTCATGTGGAAAAGCTGGAAACATCCGCCTATCAGGTGGTCGCCCAGGACGCAGCAGCTAAGGGTGAAGCCACATCAGAAAGTGCTGAGGCTGCCGAGATGGATAATGTCCTGACCCTGTTGGCGTCGGCTGATGCGGGCAAAGGCGAAAAAGTCTTCAAAAAATGCAAAGCCTGCCATACCGCTGATGAAGGTGGCAAAAACAAGGTCGGTCCCAAGCTTTGGGATGTGGTTGGCCGGGCCAAGGGGTCGGTCGATGGCTTCAAGTATTCTGATGCCATGACCGCCAAAGGTGGGGACTGGAGCTTCGAAGATCTGGATGCCTTTCTCACCAAGCCTAAAGAGTACCTGAAAGGTACGAAAATGAGTTTTGCCGGCGTCAAAAAACCGGCTGATCGGGCCGCACTTATCGTATATCTGCGGTCACTGAGCGCGGCGCCGAAATCGCTACCCTGATTGCCGGGAGTTTGACGACCATTCAAATCGATCAGCATCTTGAGCTGGCCAATCGGCTGGCCGATGCGGTTCGGCCGGTGTCGATGAAATATTTCCGCTCGCCGCTGAAAATTGACAACAAGTCCGATGAAAGCCCGGTCAGCATTGCCGATCGCGAAGCCGAAACCACCATGCGTGCGATCATCGAGGCCGCCCATCCGGACCACGGTATCGTTGGCGAAGAACACGGCAATAAAAACGAAGATGCCGAGTTCGTCTGGGTTCTTGACCCGATTGACGGCACCCAGGCGTTCGTCACCGGAAAACCCTTATTTGGCACCCTGATTGCCCTGTTGCATGAAGGAGCACCCGTCCTCGGTATTATTGACATGCCGGCCCTGTCCGAGCGCTGGGTCGGGGCAAAAGGTCGCCCAACCCTGTTTCAGGGAGAGGTCGCCCGTGTGCGTCCATGCGCATCCCTTAACAACGCCTGGCTTTATGCGACGTCACCTCAGATGTTTACGCCGGAAAACTTCCCACGTTTCGAAAAATTGCGAAAATCGACGCGGCGGTCAGTCTATGGCGCCGAATGTCAGGGATATGGCCTGATGGCGTCGGGTTGGGCGGATATGGTCTGTGAAGATACGCTCCAGCCTTATGACTATGCCGCCATTGTTCCCATTGTCGAGGGAGCGGGCGGTATTATGACTGATTGGCAGGGCAGTTCGCTTAACATGAACTCCGATGGGACCGTGCTCGCATCCGGCAGTGCGGCTCTTCATGAACAGGCAATTGACCTCCTGAAATTAACCTGAGGTGATCACATCTCTGCCACAATTGACTGGCATAGCTTGATCCGGGGTGAACTACGCCCCAATATTCATCAAAGCTGAAAATTAGCTGGTTAAAAAGGAAGATAAATGCGCCATCTCGCTGCTGTCCTGACGGTCTTGTCGTTATCGGTGTCTCCGGTTGTGGCCGACGAGGTCAAACCCGCCCAGGGCCTCGCCATGCATGGCGACCTAAAATACGGGCCTGAGTCCAAACATTTCGATTACGTCAATCCGGATGCGCCGAAGGGCGGCTCCGTACGTCTCGGGGCGTCAGGCACCTTTGATACCTTCAACAGCTTCATTATCAAGGGCAATGCAGCGGCGGGCCTCGGGCTGCTTTATGACAACCTGATGCACGGCTCGGCCGATGAGGCCTTCACCCAATATGGTCAATTGGCCGAATCCGTTGAAGTTCCGAAAGACCGTTCCTGGGTCGCTTACACACTGCGCAAAGAAGCCAGATGGCACGATGGCAAACCGGTGACGGTTGAGGACGTCATCTGGACGTTCAATACCCTGATGGAAAAAGGCACGCCGTTTTATCGCTTTTATTATGGCAGCGTTGCTGAGGTGATAAAAACCGGCGAACGGTCCGTGCGTTTTAACTTCAAGCCCGGCGAAAACCGCGAATTGCCCCTGATTGTCGGTCAGTTGACAATTTTGCCCAAACATTATTGGCAAGGCCGCGATTTCACCAAAACCACGCTTGAGCCGCCGATTGGCAGCGGACCTTATAAAATTGAGAAATTCGAGCCGGGTCGGACCATTACCTACAAACGGGTTGAAAATTGGTGGGGGGAGAACCTGCCGGTCAACAAGGGTCAGTATAATTTTGACCAAATTCGCTACGATTATTACCGCGATTCCACCATCGCCCTGGAAGCCTTCAAGGCCGGTGAATTTGACTACCGGGCGGAAAATTCATCAAAAGCCTGGGCGACGGCGTACAACATTCCCAATGTCGAGCAGGGTCTGATCAAAAAAGAAGAAATTTCCCATAACCGATCATCGGGAATGCAGGGCTTTGTTTTTAATACGCGACGCGCCGTCTTCAAAGATCGCCAGGTGAGAAAAGCCCTCGCGTATGCATTTGATTTTGAATGGTCGAACAAAAACCTGTTTTACGGTCAGTATTCGCGAACCCGAAGCTACTTCGATAATTCCGAACTGGCGGCGACGGGCCTGCCGAACAAGGATGAACTGGCCCTTCTGGAACCTTACCGGGGCCGTATCCCAGATGAAGTGTTCACGACCGCCTACAATCCACCGTCCAATGACGGGTCTGGAAACGTCCGCAAAAACCTGCGCATTGCCTCAAAGATTTTGAAATCTGCCGGTTGGGTTATCAAGGATGGCCGTCGGGTAAACGAAAAAACCGGCCAGGTCCTGGAATTTGAAGTGCTGCTGGTCAGTCCTTTGTTTGAACGTGTCGTCTTACCTTTTGCCAAAAACCTCGAAAAGCTGGGGGTCAAGGTCAAGGTCCGGACCGTCGAATCCTCACAATATCAGCGCCGCGTCGATACGCATGATTACGATGTGATTGTGGGTGGCGCCGGGCAATCACTGTCGCCGGGGAATGAACAACGGTCGTTTTGGGGATCGGTGGCGGCCGATACGGAAGGTGGACGCAACACCATCGGCATCAAGGACCCGGTCATCGATGAGCTGATTGAAAAAGTTATCGCAGCACCGGATCGCAAGGCCCTGATCACGTCTGTCCGAGCGCTGGACCGGGTGTTGCAATGGGGGTACTACCTGATCCCGCATTTTCATTCCAAATATGACCGCATCGCCTACTGGAATAAATTTGGCCATCCCAAGGTTACGCCCATTCAGGGTAATCAGTTCCTGGCCTGGTGGGTCGATCCGGCTAAGGAAAAGGCCCTGAAGGGCAAAGTCTCTTCAGCCAAGGATTGATCGTAAGGAGATGTACGCCTATATCGTCCGCCGTCTGTTGTTGATCATCCCAACCATCCTTGGGATCATGATCATTAACTTTGCCGTTGTGCAATTTGTCCCGGGTGGCCCGGTTGAGCAGATGATCGCGCAAATCAGCGGTACGGCGGTTGATGCTACAGCCCGGGTTGGTGGTGACGCCGGAGGCGAAGTTGGGGCCAGTGCGCCCAAACGTCAACAGGCGGGCAAAGACGCCGGGTTATCGAGCCGATACCGCGGTGCGCAGGGCCTGCCGCCGGAACTGGTCAAGGATATCGAGCGCCAGTTCGGGTTGGACAAACCGGTGGGGGAACGGTTTATCCACATGATGGGCAACTACATTCGATTTGATTTCGGCGACAGTTTTTTCCAGGACAAGAGTGTTGTGCAACTGGTCATCGACAAGATGCCGGTCTCCATTTCCTTAGGGCTGTGGACGACGCTACTTGTCTATCTGATCTCCATCCCGCTGGGTGTTGCCAAGGCCGTGCGTGATGGATCGAAGTTCGACGTCTGGACATCGGGATTGGTTATTTTTGGCAATGCGGTGCCGGGGTTTTTGTTTGCCATTCTGCTGATCGTGCTGTTTGCGGGAGGTCGCTATTTCGACTGGTTCCCATTACGCGGGTTAACCTCGCCCAACTTCGATGATCTGTCTATGTTGGCAAAAATCGGCGATTATTTCTGGCACCTCGCGTTGCCCTTGCTGTCCATGGTGATCGGCGGGTTTGCCAGCCTGACCATGCTGACCAAAAATTCCTTTCTTGAGGAAATCAACAAACAATACGTGCTGACGGCACGGGCTAAGGGCCTGACCCAGAACCGGGTGCTGTATGGTCATATTTTCAGGAATGCCATGCTGATTGTCATTGCCGGGTTTCCGGCGGCTTTCATCGGCATTCTGTTTACCGGCGCGATGCTGACTGAAATCATCTTCTCGCTGGATGGTCTCGGGCTTTTGGGATTTGAGGCGGCTCTCAAACGCGATTATCCGGTGATGTTCGGCACCCTGTTTTTCTTCACGGTTCTCGGCCTGATCATGGGGATCATTGGCGACATTATGTATCACATCATTGATCCGCGGATCGATTTTGAAGCGAGGGACACCTGATCTCATGAGTGAACTCGCCCAGGAACGGTTTTGTGGACTTCCTATCACGCCGATTACCCGGCGTCGGATCGATAACTTTAAACGCAACCGGCGCGGCTTCTGGTCGTTCTGGATCTTTCTCGCCATGTTTTTCCTCAGCCTGTTCGCGGAAGGTATCGCCAATGACCGGCCCCTGCTGGTGAGCTATGATGGCGAATTTTATTCCCCCATTTTCAAGGCATACCCGGAAACGGTGTTTGGTGGGGAATTCGAGACGGAAGCCGATTATCGCGACGAATTTGTTGTCGAACTGATCGAAGAAAAAGGCTGGATGGTCTGGCCGCTGATCCATTTCAGTTTCGATACAGTGAACCTTAACCTGCCGGTTCCGGCCCCGGCCCCACCTGATGCCGTTAATGTGTTGGGCACCGATGATCAGGGGCGCGACGTGGCGGCCCGGCTGATTTACGGGTTTCGTATTTCCGTACTGTTTGGCCTGACACTAACCATCGTCAGTGCCGCCGTGGGGATTTCGGTTGGCGCCTTTCAGGGCTTCTATGGCGGGCTGCTTGATCTGTTGGGGCAGCGGTTTATGGAAATTTGGGGCGGTATGCCGGTGTTGTATTTGCTGATCATTATGGCCAGCGTTATTACTCCCAATTTCTGGTGGTTGCTGGCGTTGATGCTGCTGTTCAGCTGGATGGGGTTCGTTGGCGTGGTTCGGGCCGAGTTTCTGAAAGCCCGCAATCTGGATTTTGTTCGGGCCGCCAAAGCCCTGGGGGTTTCGGATTTGAAAATTATCTTCAAACACGTTCTGCCCAATGCCACCGTTGCCACCATTACCTTCATGCCGTTTACCTTGGCCGGCTCCGTTACCACGCTGACGGCGCTTGATTTTTTAGGCTTCGGTCTGCCTGTTGGATCGGCGTCTCTGGGCGAATTGCTTAATCAGGGCAAGGCCAATCTGCAGGCCCCGTGGTTGGGCATTTCCGGTTTCCTGGTCATCGCCTCCATGCTTAGTTTGCTGGTGTTTACGGGCGAAGCCGTGCGCGATGCCTTTGATCCGAGAAAGGTTTACCGATGAGCGATCTGCTCGACATCAAGGACCTGAGCACCACCTTCGGCGAAGGCGATGGCGAAGTGCGGGCGCTTCGAGGGGTTTCTTTCTCAATCAACAAAGGGGAAACGGTTGCGCTTGTCGGAGAATCCGGATCAGGCAAATCCGTCACTGCGTTGTCGGTCATGCAATTGCTGCCCTATCCGTTGGCCCGTCACCCCGGCGGCTCAATCACCTACAATGGCGAGGAACTGGTCGGCAGGCCTGATGCCCGTATGCGTGAGCTTCGCGGTGATCAGATTTCGATGATTTTCCAGGAACCGCTGACGTCTCTGAACCCGCTGCATTCGGTCGAAAAACAGATTTCCGAAGTCCTTTATCTGCACAAAAAAATGAACCCTGTTCAGGCCCGAGCGCGTGTCATTGAGCTGCTGACACTGGTCGGGCTTGATGAAGCGACGTCGCGGCTGGCGGCTTTGCCGCATGAGTTTTCCGGCGGCCAGCAGCAACGCATCATGATCGCTATGGCGCTGGCCAATGACCCGGACCTGCTGATTGCCGACGAGCCAACCACGGCGCTGGATGTCACCATTCAGGCGCAGGTCCTGAAATTGCTTAAGGAGCTGCAGGACAAGCTTGGCATGGCCATTCTGTTTATCACCCATGACCTCGGAATCGTCCGCGCCATGGCCGACCGGGTCTGTGTGATGTGCGACGGCGAAATCGTCGAGCAGGGGCCGGTGGAAGATATTTTTGAGCGCCCGGCTCATGAATATACCCGTCACCTGCTGGGGTCTGAGCCGACGGGCCGCCCGGAACCCGCAGATGCCAGCGATAAGGTCATCATGTCAGGGGACGATGTTAAAGTCTGGTATCCGATCAAAAAGGGCCTGTTGCGTCGTGTCGTCGGGCACATCAAGGCGGTTGACGGCATTTCCATGATTGTCCGCGAAGGCCAGACCCTGGGCGTGGTTGGTGAGTCAGGGTCCGGCAAGTCGACTCTCGGCAAGGCGTTGCTTAAGCTGGAAAAAAGTGACGGCGGCATCGTCTTTGAAGGTAATGACTTACAATCGCTGGACAGAAACGCCCTGCGTCCGTTGCGCCGTGAAATGCAAATCGTCTTTCAGGATCCCTTTGGTTCGCTCAGTCCCCGCCTGTCAATCGGCCAGATCATCGAAGAAGGTTTGATCGTCCACAAACTGGGCGGCAGTTATACGGAACGACGAAAGCTGATCGCCGAGGTTCTTGAGGAGGTTGGGCTGGAACCTGATATGCAAGACCGCTATCCGCACGAATTTTCCGGCGGTCAGCGCCAACGCATCTCCATCGCCCGCGCCCTTGTTTTGCGACCGAAATTTATCGTTCTGGATGAGCCGACCAGCGCCCTCGATATGTCCGTGCAGGCGCAAATTGTTGACCTGCTGCGTGATCTGCAAAAACGCCATAACCTCGCCTATATGTTTATTAGCCACGACCTGAAAGTTGTTCGCGCCGTCAGCCATGATATTATCGTTATGAAAGAGGGCAAGGTCGTGGAAGCGGGCCCGGCTGAATCCGTGCTCGATAATCCCGCCACCCCCTACACTCGCGCGCTGATGGCCGCCGCCTTTGAAATGAAGGCCGACGACACAGGTGCCGTCAGCACATAAAGGACCCTCAATGAACATACTTTTCATTTCCAGCGTTGATAAAGCGGATCTCTGGAAACAATGCCTTTTGGCGGAACTGCCGGAAATTAATTTATTTTTCTTCCCTGATTGCCCGGTTGCCAAAGAAGATATCGATTACGTGATCGCCTGGAAACCGCCCGCTGGGGAAATTGCCAAATACCCAAACCTGAAAGCCATTCTGTCTTTGGGGGCCGGTATCGATGGCATTACCTGTGACCCTGACCTGCCCCGGAATGTTCCCATTTCCAGGCTGGTTGACCGTTGTCTGACACAGGGCATGACGGAATATATCGTCTATTGGGTGCTCCATCATCACCGGCGCATGGGCGATTACGCAGATATGATCGCGGCCCGGCACTGGGATAACTATGTGCAGGGCGATACGGAAATGACGACCGTCGGCGTGCTTGGCCTAGGAGAGTTGGGGAGCGATGCAGCGACGGCTTTAAGGGCTCTGCATTTTGATGTTAAAGGCTGGAGCCGCTCGCCAAAATCAATCGAGGGTGTGACCTGTCTGCACGGTGCTGACGGCTTTGATGAGATCGTATCGACAAGCCGGATGCTGATTTGTTTGCTTCCGCTGACCGAAGACACGAAGGGTATTCTCAACGCCGATACCTTTGCCCGAATGCCTGCTGGCGGGGTCATTATCAATTGCGCGCGCGGCGGCCATCTGGTCGATGAAGACCTGATCACGGCCCTCGATTCGGGCCACCTTTCAGCGGCGGTGCTGGACGTCTTTCATCAGGAGCCACCGAACCCTGATCACCCGTTCTGGAGCCACCTGAACGTCAGTATGACGCCACATATGGCAAGTCTGACGGTGCCCCAGTCGGCGGCCCGTTACATGGCGGACAACATCCGCCGGGTTGAGCGTGGCGAAATGCCCCTGAATCTGATTGATCTCGCCAAAGGATACTAAATTTCCCCCTATGACGTCGTGTTGATGAAACGGGAATGTGCAAATAGGGCGATGGAGATGACGGAACGGGAAGCTGTTTTGAAAGTAGTGATTAATAACACTGCAAAAAGTTCTAAATAATGCTCTAGTTTGATAAGTATTGCTAGGTATTCAGGAGTGGGGAATGTCGAAGTCAGTTTATTCCATGCAGTTCGCCGCCGGAGAGGAGATTTTCCGGATCGGAGACCGCGGTCATAACGCCTATTTCATTGAGACAGGTGGCGTAGAGGTCTCGATGGAAAAAAATGGTGAAAAATTAGTCGTCGCAGAGTTGGAGGCAGGCGAAATTTTTGGCGAAATGTCGATGATCGACGACGCGCCAAGATCGGCCACCGTAACCGCCCTGGTCGATACGGAAGTCATCGTCATTGAACGGTCGCGCGTGATCAAACCGCTGACCTCAATTGACCCGATGATGAACCTGCTGCTTCGGATCGTCCTGACCCGGTTTCGCAATGCCCAGAATCAGGTGTCGGGGTTGCGCAACAAGTCGAGTACCGACGCCGTATCGCTGGAGGAAATTCGGTCAATGGCGTTTGACCGGATCAATGCCGAACGGACCTTGCGCGAAGCCCTTGAGGCGAGGGAGTTCGAAATGCACTACCAGCCCATCGTTGACCTTAACCTGGGCAGGATCGCCGGGTTCGAGGCTCTGATCCGCTGGCGCAAAAAAGATGGTGGGTTCATCTCTCCGGTCGAATTTATCCCGCTGGCCGAAGAAACCGGCCTGATCGTTGAGCTGGGGCGCTGGATCCTGGAAACAGGATTGCGCGACCAGATCGAACTGGCGGCCCTCGTCCGTTCGCTGGCCCCCGACCAACCGGCACCATTCATGAGCATCAATGTGTCGGGTGTTCAGCTTTCCGACATGGCCGAAACCCGCGTGCTTACCGACATGGTGGCGGGCAGCGGTGCGGTGCCCGCCGATATCAAACTTGAGATTACCGAAAGCCTGATGGTCGAAAATGCAGATCAGGCCGCTCAAGCGCTGGCCAAACTAAGAGAATCCGGCGTCTCCATCGCCATTGATGATTTTGGAACGGGATATTCCAGCCTCAGCTATTTGCATCAGTTCCCACTGGACACGCTTAAAATCGACCGCGCCTTTGTCATCAATATGGACAAATCCGAAAACGCCCGGCGTATTGTGCTCAGTATTATCCAGCTGGCGCTGGCGCTCGATCTGAATATCGTTGCAGAAGGCATCGAAGAAAAAGAGCAGATGGACACGCTTCGGGAGCTTGGCTGCCAATACGGCCAAGGCTATTACATGTCCAGACCGCAACCCCTCAAAGATATTACGGCGCTGATGAAGTCTCAGCCGAGCTGGGGGTGAGGGTTTTTAGCGGTGACAAATGCGCTGAATGAATTAAGGTGACACACCCCTTAAGCGTGTAACCCTTTGCCGGACCTTCCATGACCGCCAGCCTCGAAGACGTTGAAAAGTTTATATCGCGCTGGAAACCATCCGGTGGCGGGGAACGATCCAATTGCCAGATGTTTCTGTCCGAACTGTGCGTCTTGCTTGATGTTCCCGTACCGAACCCGTCTGTCGAAAGTGAAGGGCGTAACGATTATGTGTTTGAGCGCAAAGTCCCAAAACGCCGGTTGGATGGGAAAACCACGGCGAATTTCATCGACCTCTACAAACGGGGCTGTTTCGTTTTGGAGGCCAAACAGAGCGCCAAGCGCGTCCACCTAATTGAAGAGTTAAAGCAATACAAACTTGATCTTCCTGCCCAGCGTACTGGCTCTGGCCGTCGAGGCGGGGTGGGTTGGGACACTGTCATGCGCAATGCTCGCGAGCAGGCTGAATCTTATGCCAAGCGTCTGCCGGTTGAGGATGGGTGGCCCCCTTTTCTGGTGATTGTCGATGTCGGTCACGTTATCGAACTCTATGCTGATTTTTCATTGCAGGGAAAGCATTACGCCCAGTTTCCTGACCGTCAATCGTTCCGAGTTTATCTTGATGACCTTCGTGAAGAGGGCGTGCGCGAACGGTTGCGACTGGTCTGGACAGAACCCGAAATCTTAAACCCAGCACGGCGCACGGCGGAAGTTACCCGTGAGATTGCAGAATTGCTGGCAAAACTTTCAGCCTCTCTCGAAACTCGTATGATCCGGGCATTGCCGGAGAAACTGCAATCGGAAAAATACACCGCCGAAACCCGTGCCATCGCCGAAAAAGTTGCCCTGTTTCTGATGCGCTGCTTGTTCACCATGTTTGCCGAAGATGTGGGGCTGCTGGCGCGGGACAGTTTTTCAAGCTTGCTGAAAGAATATTCAGGTCAAGCCAATCGTGTCCATTTTCCATTGGAACGACTGTGGAAGGATATGAATACGGGTGGTTTTTCACCGGAGCTAAAGCTTGATGTGATGCGCTTTAACGGTGGCCTATTCAAAGATGCCGAGGCGCTTGAGATCACCGAAGATGATTTGTCTTTACTGATCATCGCCGCAGAGCGCGACTGGCAGGATGTGGAACCGGCAATCTTCGGTACTCTATTGGAGAATGCCCTTGACCCGCGCGACCGCCATAAGCTTGGCGCGCACTATACACCTCGCACCTATGTTGAGCGACTGGTGACGGTAACCATTATCGAGCCGCTTACCGAGGACTGGCGAAATGTTCAGGCGGTAATGACACAGCACCTGAAATCCGGGGATAATGACGATGCCCTACGGGTGGTCCGGAAATTCCATGAGGGATTATGTACGATCAGGGTTCTTGATCCGGCCTGCGGCACCGGTAATTTCCTATATGTCGCATTGGAACTGATGAAACGGCTGGAAGGCGAGGTGCTGGAAACCCTGAGCGATCTTGGCGAAAAGGAATACTTCGCTAACCTGGGGGGCCATACAGTCGATCCACATCAGTTCCTTGGCCTGGAACTAAATCCGCGCGCCGTCGCCATCGCCGAACTGGTCCTATGGATCGGTTACCTGCAATGGCATTTTCGCACGCGCGGCAAGGTGCTGCCCGCAGAACCCGTGCTCAAAAATTTTACCAATATCGTTGAGCGTGATGCCGTGCTGAAATACGCCGACTGGGATGTGCTTCGCGATAACACCGGCAGGCCCGTAACCCGCTGGGACGGAATTACCTATAAACTCCATCCGATCACCGGCGAGGAAGTTCCCAACGAAGACGCGAAGACCGAACTGAAACGCTATATCAACCCGGAAGCAGCCCCTTGGCCGAAAGCCGATTTCATTGTTGGCAATCCGCCGTTTATCGGCGGCAAGGACATGCGCCAGGAACTGGGTGACGGTTATGCCGAAGCCTGCTGGAAAGCGCGCAGTTATATCCCTGGTGGTGCCGACTTCGTCATGCACTTTTGGGATAAGGCGGCTGAGGTCGTGCGCCTGAAACAGGCCCGACGTTTCGGGTTCATCACGACAAACTCGATCACTCAGAAATTTTCCAGACGCGTGATTGAGAGGCACCTGAAAGCCAAAAAGCCGTTGTCTCTCTTGATGGCGATACCCGATCATCCGTGGCTGAAATCGTCTGATCGGGCGGCGGTACGGATCGCCATGACGGTTGGTGTTCCCGGCAAGCGAGAAGGTGTGTTGCGCACCGTGACGAGTGAATCTGGTCTCAATACGGATGCCCCCATTGTTGAACTTGACGAAGCATACGGGGTTATTAATCCAGACTTGACTACGGGTGTTGACGTGACGTCAGCCATCCCTCTAAAGGCAAACGAAAAGCTGTGCAGTCCAGGGGTGAAACTTCACGGTGCCGGATTTATTGTAACACCAAGCGAGGCCCGCGCGTTGGGGCTGGGAAGCGTTGACGGGCTTGAGAATCACATTCTGAAATACCGGAATGGTCGCGATTTGGCCGGGCACTCGCGTGATGTCATGGTCATTGACCTGTACCCGTTAATCGAGGCGGAGGTTCGTGATCAATTTCCTGCGGTTTATCAGAGAGTGATTGATCGGGTGAAGCCCGAACGGGACAACAACAACAGAAAAAGTTACCGGGACAACTGGTGGATTTTTGGTGAGCCTCGGAGTGAGTTGAGGCCCGCCATTGAAGGGTTGAAAAGATACATTTCAACAATTGAAACTGCCAAACATCGGTTCTTTCAATTCCTTGATGCGGATATTCGACCAGATAATAAGCTGATCAACGTCGGATCAGATGACGCATTTGTGCTGGGTGTGCTTTCTTCAAATATTCACACAATTTGGGCTTTGATTTCGGGAGGACGCCTCGGCGTCGGAAATGATCCAGTGTATGTCAAGACTGATTGTTTTGACCCCTTTCCGTTCCCCGACCCACCCGAAAAAGTCAATTTTCGCATCCGTGAACTGGCGGAACAGCTGGATGCCCATCGCAAGGATGTGCTCAACAAACACCCCCAGTTGACCATAACCGGGCTGTATAATGTGCTGGAAAAAGTCCGGGCGGAAGAAATTTTGGGACCAGCGGAGAAAGATGTTTATGACGCCGGACTGGTTGGCGTGCTCAGGCAAATTCACGATGATCTGGATGAGGCGGTTGCCGAAGCCTACGGATGGCCCGCCGATCTGACCGATGAGCAGATTCTGGAACGGCTTGTGACGCTGAACCATGAACGCGCTGCGGAAGAACGCGATGGCAGGGTACGCTGGTTGCGACCGGAATTTCAGGCCCCGGATGAACTGGCCGCGCAGAAAAAAGCCCAGCAGATTGAAGCGGACTTGGTTGTTGATGAAGGCAAGCAGAAAAAACCGCGCCTGCCAGAACAACTACCAGATCAGGTTGCTCTTATCCGGGCGACACTGGCCGAACTTGATGACATCGTCACCGCAGGCGAACTGTCCGCGTGTTTCTCACAGGGTCGGCGGGCCGAGAAAAAAGTCGGTGAAGTTCTTCGCACGCTTGTCATGCTGGGACAGGCCGAACAGGTTGAGGACGGGTTTTTTCTCAACGACTGAATAGCGTCATAATGATGCCGCAATCACCCTGTAAACAGGACATACGTCGGAGATTGTCTGGCGGAATGTGCGGATGGTCAAGAGTGGGCCTGATTTCCTTTTGAATATTTTACCTGCTGTCCGGCAGGCACCGGCGGTTGATGTTGAGTGATGACGGGCGTATGGGACTTGGCGAGTACGTGTCAGGGCTGTGACACCTCGCGAAAAAAGACGCACAAAACCACACAAAAGCGCACAAAAATGGTTATGGGAATTGTAGGGGGGTAATATTTACTCGGCAGCAGCCAACTGTCGCGGTCTCCAGGTGTGGGTTTCAGGTTTAATCGGCTGCCCTGCCTGCTGACGTTCCACTTCCGGCAACACATCCATGTTGGGCCACAAGCCATTGATTAGGGTTTTGCTGTAGGCCGGGGCAAGGTTCAGGCTGGTCATACTTTTTGCCGCAGCCTGATGATCGTAAGACAGGCTGTGAAACTCGATTACGAGACCGTTTGCTCCGGCTTCCATCACCGCGAACCAGGTTGCGGTCGTGCCATCGTTGGCGGGCATACCGATGACGCCGGGGTTGAGCCATAGCTTGTCACCCAGGTCATCGACAAAAGGCAAGCCGCAGTGTCCGGCAATAATGCCATCAGCCGGGCTGCATCCATCAAGATTAACCAATTCTTGCCGTTTGACAGATTCGGGTGTGGATTTGAATACCCAGCGGCTAATGTCCCTGACGCCACCGTGGATGACGGCGAAGTGGAAATCACCCGTACGGAACCGCATCTGGCGGGGCAAGGAACGCATCCATTGGCGATGCCAGGGTGTCAGCGTCGCGTTGGCATGGGCGTACCACTGGCGTGACAGCACGTCACAGTCACTGCCTTCTTCAAAGCCACAGCCGCAGTCGTCGCCCTCGTTGCCGAAGGATTCCTCGCAATTTCCCATCACCACATGAATATCGGACTGGATGATGGCCTCCAGTGTTTCGACCGGGTTGCCGGCATAGGCGATGATATCGCCGGTACAGATGATGTTCCCGGCCGGGACCTGAAGACGTGTCGCCTCATTGAGCAGGGCCTCGGTCGCCTGAAGGTTGGAGTAGGGACCGCCGAAAATCAAAACGGGACCGGTGAGGGAATTCAGGTCACGGATCATTATTCAGGACTGCACGATGCGCCACCGAGGACGCAAAACCGTGCACAGTGGGGGTGATTGAGGTGAACGGTGTCGGGTGAGCAGGACAGGTCCTCACCCATTTCAAAGGCCGGGTCGTAGGGCAGTAGCGTGCAGGGCACGACCACCGGGCTTTCCGCCCCTTTGCGTTTGACGATCATGCGTGACGTCGCGCACATCATGGTTTCAGGTGCGACACCCAGAATATCCCAGCAGCTGACGGTGATTTCTGGGACATCAAGCCCGGCATCCATTTCTGGGAACAGAACGAGTTGGAACGGGTCGCTGCCATCGACTGGAATTCCCTGTTCGGCAAACAGGCGTCCATATTCCAGACGTGAGCGGCTTTCGTCCTCGTCCCAGCAGGTACGTCCGGCGACGGTCAGGTTAAAGTTGTTTTCAGCCAGCCATTTCAGTCCCTTGAGCATGGGGTCCCAGGTGTCTTGGCCGCGTTCGAGTTCATGCTTCTCTTGCGTGTGATGGTCCATGGAGACCCGGATCGACAGTGCCTGATGATAACGGGACTGGATATCGAGTAGCTTTTCGCGGGCCTGCCACAGGGGTTTCATGGCATTGCTGAGGACCAGAACCCGGTAGCCCCGTCCGAGAGCCTCTTCCATCATGGGGACAAGATCACGGTTCATGAACGGCTCACCGCCGGTGAAGGCAATTTCATCAACATTATAATTTTCACGCTGGATTTCATCCAGGTAACGGGTCACATCGGCGAGGGAAAGATAGGCCAGATCATCGTTTTTCGGGCTTGATTCCATATAACAGTTGCGGCACGTGATGTTGCACAGGCTGCCCGTGTTGAACCACAGGGTACGCAGATGGGTCAGGGCAACGACGGCACGTTTTTCACCTTTTGCGGTAACGTAGGGATCCTGAAATTTGGATGTCTGAAGCGTTGCAGGAGCGCTGCTTGACCCGTCGGGCATGTGGACTCTCTTTGTTTTTATAACTTTAAACTGGCCAATAGGACTTTAGCTTACTTTTAGGCTCAGTGCACCCGTAGATGCCAATCACAACTTGGTTATCAAGTGGCACCTGGCAGGGTAATGGTGACCCGTAACCCGCCCTCATCACGGTTGCTCAGCGAGATTTCGCCGCCGTGACCGCGAATGATAGAGCGTGCGATGGCAAGGCCAAGGCCAGTACCCCCGGTTTGACGGTTGCGCGAGGTCTCAACGCGGACAAAGGGCTGAAACACCCGTTCCAGTTCACTTTCCGGTATACCCGGGCCGTCGTCGTCGATGATAATGGTGGCGGTCGTGCTGGCGGTATCGAAAGTCAGGTTCAGGTGAGCCCGCTCACCATAAGCGATCGCATTTTCCGTTACGTTGTTGAGGGCGCGTTTAAGGCTGGTGGGGCGACACGACAGGACAATCCGCTCCTTTGGGGTATAGTCGGCGTGGTGGCCCCGGTCGCCGAAATCGGCACACAGGCTTTCCAGCAGGGCCGAGAGATCGGTCTGGCGGTTTTCTTCGCGTTCGGCATCTTCGCGGGCAAAGCTCAGGGTTGATTCGGTAATCGATTGCATTTCATCCAGAGTCCTGATGATGTCGGTCCTCAATTCCGGGTCCTCGATAAACTCGGCCCGAATGCGCATGGAGGTGATCGGTGTTTTCAGGTCGTGGGATACCGCGGCCAGCATACTGGTGCGGTCTTCGATGAAACGCTGCAGACGGTGGCGCATCTGATTGAAGGCGGCGACGGTCCGGCGCATGTCCTGAGGGCCTTCGGCAACAATGTCCTCGGTTTTTTCACCACGCCCCAGCCCTTCAGCGGCCTCCGTCAGGTTGCGTAACGGTCGAGTGATCCGGCGCGCCACCAGAACAACGACGCCGATGATGGCAAGGCCGGTAACCAGCAAAGCCAGAAGGGACTGAACCGCCCAGGCGGGTCTGTAGGAGGTGACGTCAGTTTCGACGTTGAGCCACATCCCGCTTGTGGTTTTTACTGACAGTTGGAGATCAAGGCTGCGAAACTGGCGCATGCGCTCGAAGTGACGATCATCGTCCTCGCTGTGCATCTGGCGCCATCTGCCAAAATGTTCGCCGCCTTTTGACTGGATCCGAATTTCATCGGCCAGTGGCCCCAATAACCGCTGAAGCCGCCGCGCCAGCCCGACTTCCAAATTGCTTGTTGAAGATGCGGTGTTTTCGGCCTGATCGCTCAGGGAAAATCGTAACCGTGCCGTACTCGCACTGTCGATGACGCGACCATGAAGTTCTTTGGGTGTTGCCTCCAGCAGACGCACCACGGCAGCCGTACGGGTCAGGATTTGCCCCCGAGTTGTCGCTTGCACGGCTTCGCGCCGCTCATCGCTGAAAATGCTGAGGGTGATGAAGTGTCCGCCGATGAGTGCCAGCAGTAACAACCCGATCAACTGACCGGCCAGACTTTTTGGGGCAAGGCGGCGAAGAATTCTCATTTGGAGGTCACATCGGCAGCGAACATATAACCCCCGCCCCAGACAGTCTGAATAATTTCCGGATTCTTCGGGTCAATTTCGATTTTTTTGCGTAACCGGCTGACCTGATTGTCGATTGTCCGGTCAAAAACATCGGCGCTTCGGGCTTGGGTCAGGTCGAGCAGTTGATCTCGATTGAGGACCCGCCCCGGGTGGGTGAGGAAGGCCCGCAACAGGTTAAATTCAGCGGTACTGAGCGGCGATGACACACCGTCTTCTCCAATTAGTTCTCGGCGCTTGAGGTCCAGAACCCAGGGCTCGAACTCAATGCGGTCCTGGTCCAGAGTTTCCGGTTCGGGCGGCAAGCTGTTGGTTCGGCGTAGGACCGCCTTGATGCGGGCCAAAAGCTCTCGCGGGTTAAACGGTTTGGAAACGTAATCATCCGCTCCCATTTCCAGACCGACAATGCGGTCCGTTTCTTCGGTCATGGCGGTTAACAGGATAACCGGCAGGCGGGTTGATTCGCGAAGATGCCGGCACAACGACAAGCCATCCTCTCCCGGCATCATGACATCAAGGACAACGAGATCGATGGCACTGTCTTTGAGGATACGCCGCGCCGCAGCCGCGCCGTCGGCTGCCGTTGCCCGTAACCCGTGAGTCTCCAGATATTTCGCCAGAGGTTCGCGAATATCGAGATGATCATCAACAACCAGAATATGAGGTGTGGCGGTCATAAACGTTCCTGATTTCTGCTCTATGTGATGAGTTTGAGCCGAGCCCGTCCGTGGGGCCACAAAAAAATTGTAACAAATTGTATCAACACCGATGGGTGCGACAGATTGCGACAAAAGACCCAGCCAGCTGGCAAACTTTTGCGACAACTCAGTGCTTATATAGGGTCAGTTACAGACCGAATTCAAAAACAGGAGACTTAAAATGAAACGCCATACAAAAATCGCAATCGCCGCCGCAGTCGCCGTCATCGGAATTGGGGCACTTGGTAGTGCCGTTGTCGCCCAAGGGCAGCAACGGGGTTATGGCCCGGGTTATGGCCCGGGTTATGGCCAGGGTTATGGAATGCACCGTACCAACATGATGGGCGGCATGCAGGGGCGAGGAATGTACGGTCCTGGTATGCAAGGCCAGGGTATGCCAGGTCCGGGTATGATGGGCAACATGGGCAACCGTTTCCAGATGATGGAAAAAAGGTTCGAACTTCATGATCTGAATGGCGACGGTGCGGTCAGCCAGGCCGAAATCGACCAGTTTCGCCAGGACCGCCTTAAAACCTATGACGAAAACAAGAACGGCAAATTAGAACTGTCAGAGTTCGAGAAACTTTGGCTGAACTCAAAACGGGATCGTATGGTCGACCGCTTTCAGGCCTTCGATGATGATGGTGATGGTAGCGTCACCGAAGACGAGTTCCGTTCGCCCATGGGTCGGATGATCACACGTCACGATCGGAATGGTGATGGCAAAGTCACCTTGAATGAAATGACCCAGCACCCGCGCGGTTGGGGGCCTGGGCGTTATTACAACGACGACGACGCCAACAAACCCAACAAAGACTGAGGTCGGGTCTCTCAGGTATTCCGGAGCAGGCCGGGCACCACAAATGCGGTGCCCGGCTTCACGGGTTTAGAAGGCATGTGTCATTCGGTCAGGACCCGGCCTGGCGGACAATTTCAGCAAAAATCTGGTCAAGCTCGACTGCCATTTTATCCAGTGCGCCAACCTCATAGGGGGCAAATACGTGGCTTGGCAGACGATAGGTCAGTCGGGCCGTCCCGTCCGTCTGTTCGGTCACATAAAGACGTAACGGCGCTTCAATGCCTGCCGCCTCACTGGCGTTCAGCATGCGCACGGCAAAATTTGGGGCATAGACCATAATCACCCGGTTGCCGGGGATTGTAACGCCAATCGCCTTGGCGCCACAGGTGGCGCAAGCTTGGGCGACAATGCCCAGCCGGTTTGCCGTGATCGCAGCTTTGAGCTTCTGAAGGTACGCCGGGAAAGGTTTTGCAGTCTCAATGACGACGGTGCCCGAATAAGGTGTCTGGTTTTCCGCGTGAGCTGTTGCCACGAACAAGCTCATTAACAGGGCAGCAAAAATACCACGCATGGGAATTTCCCCTTCTGCTGGTTTCGTTTTTCCAATGGTCGTGGATGATAGAGAGGATCGCGGCATCGGAAAAATAACGAAGCCGTGAGTGTTGTGTGATCCGGTGTGACCCGGGAGACGGCTTTTGCTTCCCGGCGCAGAGGGCTTTGTCTTGACCTATCTGAAATTAATGGGACACTCCGGGCCGTTAAATGCGGGTGTAGCTCAATGGTAGAGCAGCAGCTTCCCAAGCTGAATACGGGAGTTCGATTCTCCTCACCCGCTCCAGCTTTCAGTTTAAAACATAGCTAAATCAGGATTGTTCTGTGAGTCCGACTGGGAAGGTGGCGGTCACGGTCGTCCCTAATCCAAGTTCGCTTGTGATTTCAAGTGTACCCTCATGGGCCTCAACGAGGGATTTCACGATCGACAACCCGAGCCCTGTTCCTTCGTGGGCGCGATGTGGGTCGGAGTCGGCTTGTGAAAATGGTTCGGTAATTTTGGGAAGTTGATTGGCTGGAATTCCCATTCCGGTATCCTTCACCGAAATTTTCATCTCTCCGTCTGTCGCCTCGGCAGAGATCAAAACGGTTCCCTTTTGATGGGTGAATTTAACTGCATTGGACAACAGGTTTTGGACGATCTGGGTAATGGAACGTTTGTCCGCAAATAAGGATGGCAGGTCATCGGATATCTTCAGTACCAAGTCGATATTGCCGTCGGCAGCACGTTTTTCGACATCTCTGAGGCAATGTTTCAATAAGCTTTCGATGGCAATGACCTCTCTGACCAGAGACCTTTTTCCAGCTTCAATTGTCGAGATATCAAGGACGTCGTTGACTAGGGCCAGCATATGCTCGCCACTATTATGAATGTCGTTCGCATACTCCGTGTAGGTATCGGTGCCGAGAGGTCCGAAATACTGGCCGCGCAGCATTTCGCTGAAACCAAGTATGGCGTTCAAGGGTGTGCGAAATTCATGGCTCATCGTTGCTAGGAACTGAGATTTTGTGCTGTTTGCCCGTTCGGCTTCCGCAAGGGCCGTCTGAACCGTCTCTTCCGCCCGTTTTCGGTCGGTAATATCCCGGCCGACTGACTGATATTCCTTCACCTGTCCCTCGGCATCAAAAATCGCCCGCTTGGCCCATAACTGCCACGCTGTTTTGCCGTCCGGTGTCGGAAAACAGGTTTCGAATTCGCCCGAAGGGTCTTGAGGGGTGAGATTTTTGTAGAGTGTCATGAGTTCGTTCAGGTCAGTTTCCGACATCTCTTCATAAGCCGATTGACCGAGTAATTGTTCTTTGCTTTTGCCATGAAATTTACAGTAGGAATCATTGACGAAGGTCCGCATTCCGTCGGGTGTATGGCGACTGATCATCTCGGTCTGGTCTTCGACCACAGCCTTGTATTGCTGTTGAACTTCGTGCAGGGACGCTTCCGTTTGCCGTATTTTGGTGACGTCCGTCGCGATAGATCCGACGGCAGTGATCTGTCCGGTGTTATCGCGAATAGGAAAACGCATGGAAAGCAGCCTGTCGCCTCCTTGTTTGAGGTCTGAAAAGTGTTCGTGGACCATCGGTTCGCCGGACTCAATGACCTTGCGATCAAATTCATTGAGCTCTTTGGCGAACTGTTCCTGCATCAGATAATCAACAGGTTGGCCTCGCAATGAGTCATTGGTCGTATCGTAGACTTTTTCATACGCCCGGTTGACCAGTTTGTAACGGCCCGCCGAATCACGTATGGCGATGATCGTTGGTGAGTGGTCCAACAGGCTTTGGAGAATCTCACGGCTTTCGCGCAACTCGTCTCCCGTACGTTGAAGGCGCCGGAAAACGGGCCCGATCAAAAATACTCCAGAGACCATGAGTATGGATATCAATAGGGCGATCACCTCTGTCGTCAGATCCGGGGGGAGCGGAATGTCGCCTACAACGGCGCGGTAGAATGTGATCGAGCGGCGAATTCCCATCAGAGCGAGGGCGACGGCAATAAAACTCCAGGCCCGCCAACGCCCTGTAACAATAACCAAACGCAGGGCCAGAGTTGCGGCTGTAAATTGCAACACGATCGAAGACAAAAGTATGGCTTCAGACATGCTCCAGTCCTCCGGCAAGAAACTGGCAAGGCCAAGAACGGCTAAACTGAATTTTTCTAAATAGCCTGAAATGTTGGGCATCTGGGCCCATGTGTACGCGGCGAAGGTTCACCCGGCGCACGGAGGCAGCCTTAACGCTGCGCCCAGATAGTTCGAACCTGATCAGGCAGGGCCATGGGGTCGAATGGCTTGATGATGACATCGATTGCTCCAAGCGCCTTGAAGCGGGCAATTTCCTCGCCCTGAACCTTGGCGGTCAGAAAGGCAAATGGGGTGTTGGTGAGGGTATCGATCTTGCGAAGGGCTTCCAGGGTCGCTGGCCCATCCATGCCGGGCATCATCACATCCAGCAGACAAAGGTCGGGCGCGAACCCAGGCGCTTTCTCCAGCGCTTCTGGTCCCGAGCTGCAGACCAGCACTTCAAACCCACCGATCATTTCTAGGGCCATCTTGACGACCTTCTGAATATCGACTTCGTCTTCTACGTAGAGGATTTTTTTAAGTTCTTGGGTCACTAAACTCTCCATCAGAAGGTCATCAATAACGGAAAACCATCGGCCCCAGCAAGCCTTAATACGCAAGAGATGTTAACGCGTTTGAATGAAACCAGCAATTGAGATTTTACCGCTCTGACAATAGTGCTAGAACCGGTGAGCTGAATTTCTGAATAAGGAGTGGATGGGTGGCTGCAGACGGGTCAAAAAAAGTGGTGCTGGCGGCAATGGCGGGTAATGCCCTTATTTTCCTGACAAAATTTGCCGCGTCGACGTATACGGGCAGTTCGGCCATGCTCAGCGAAGCCATCCATTCTCTGGTTGATACCGGAAATCAGGGGTTGATCCTTTATGGTATGGCGCGGGCCAAAAAACCGGCGGATGAAAGCCACCCCTTCGGCTACGGCATGGAGCTGTATTTCTGGTCTTTCGTTGTCGCCATCCTGATTTTTGCGGTGGGCGCGGGCGTCTCGATGTATGAGGGCATTGTGAAAATCCAGAACCCGGAGACGATTACCGACGCCTATATCAATTATATCGTCCTGGCCGCTGCCTTTGTGTTTGAGGCAGGTGCGTGGTGGGTGGCCATGAAGGAGTTTCGCAAAAGCAAGGGCGACATGGGATATTTTGAAGCTGTTCGCCAAAGCAAGGATGCGGCGGTTTTCACCGTTTTGTTTGAAGATACGGCGGCAATGCTGGGGTTGATGGTTGCGTTTATCGGCATCGCGCTGGGTGAAGTGCTCGAGTTACCGGTTCTTGACGGCGTCGCCTCCGTGATCATCGGCTTGATTCTGGCAGCGGTCGCCGCATTCTTGGCTTATGAGTGCAAAAGCCTGCTGGTCGGAGAAAGTGCCAGTAATCCGGTTGTCCGGGGCATTCGGGCGATTGCCGAAGGTGAGGTCGGTGTTCAGGGTGTCAACGAATTGAGGACCATGCACCTCGGGCCCGCTGACGTGCTGGTCAACATCAGCCTGGATTTTGGCAATACCTTGTCGGCGGATGACATCGAGCGGCTGATTTCCAAAATGGAGCGTGATATCAAAACCGCTTACCCACAGGTCAAACGCTTGTTTGTAGAAGCCCAGAGCCTGACGGCCCATATGGCAGATATTTCCGCAGGCACGCCACAAGCTGACTCCAAAGCCTGATTTTTAGGTTTCTCAGGAGCGAGAATCCTCGAAAACGATCAGGCCAACGCCCGACAAAATGGCAACACCGCCTCCAGCCAGCCACCAGGTCAAGGTTTCGTCCAGCAAGGTGACGGAGCCGGCGACAGCGACAACCGGCAACAAAAGCAGAAACGGCCCGACCCGGTTAACCGGCAGGCGGCCGATCAGATTGTACCAGATGCCATAACCAACGGCGGTCATGATGATCCCAAGATAAAGGATGACGACCCAGACTTTCCACGATGCGGCCATGATGGCGGGGATCGGGTTGCCTTCGACAATCAGGGACGCGACAAACAGTTGTGGTGTTGCGAACACGGCGACCCAGGCAATCAGCATAAAACCGCCAACGCTGCCGAGCCGACGGATCATGATCTGTCCGACGGCCCAGGTGAACGCGCCGGATGCGCACAGAAAAATCCCCAACTGGTTATCAACCAGTCGGGGTTCCCCGGCAATGACTGCAACTCCAGCAAAGGCGATAGCGATTCCGATCACGCGTTTCACCCCGACGGATTCTTTTAGAATTACAGCGCCTAGAATGGCCAGGAATGGGACTTCCAACTGGATTACAAGTGCGGCTGTTGAGGCATCCAACATCTTCAGGCCATAAAATGTCAGGCCATACTGAATGGCTGCCGAGACCAGGGCGATCCAGAAAATCTGTCTTAAAAGGTTGCGCGGTATCGGCACAAACCACACCAGCAGGCACGCCGTCAGGGCAAAACGAAATGTCATCAGCAGGATGGGCGGGAATTCGGTGACGGCGACTTTGGAAAAAGTCAGGCCCAGCCCCCAGAGCAGAGGCACCGACAGGGCGAGAAGCGTGTCGCGAAAAGTCATCACGCATCCTCTCTGGCGTGGGTGGAAGGGTTCGGCCATTTACAGGTGGCCTGATCTGCCATTTAATGCAGGATGATTCAGACTGGTCCGACAAGCAAGGGGAGTCTCCTCGGTGCCGAAGAAACTTACAGAGTCACAGATCGCGCACTATCATGACGACGGGTTCTTCGGCCCCGTTGATATATTGAGTCCGACCGAAGTTGCCGATTATCGCAAACGCTTCGAGGCTTACGAAGCCGCGCATGGCGGCTGGTACGAACTCTCAAAGGGCCAGAAGCTGTATTTGCTGCAAACCTGGGTCGCCGAACTGGCAAAACATGACTTAATTCTCGATGCCGTCGAGGACGTCATGGGGAAAGATATTTTCGTCTGGGGATGCAGCCTGTTTGTCAAGGAACCGGGGCAGGGCACGTTTGTTTCCTGGCATCAGGACTCGACCTATTGGGGGTTATCGAAACCCGATGTGCTAACTGCCTGGATCGCCTTATCGCCAGCGACGATTGACTCAGGGTGCATGAAAATGATGCCGGGGACCCACAAATGGGATCAGATTGAACATAAAGATACCTTGTCAGAGAAGAACCTGCTGACCCGCGGCCAGGAGATTGCGGTGGATGTGGATGAAAGTCAGGCGGTCGCGCTCGAACTGGCGTCGGGCCAGATGTCGCTTCACAATATCCGTACCGTCCATGCGTCTGAACCCAACCGCTCAGCGGATCGGCGTATTGGTGTCGCGGTGCGCTACATTGCGCCACACGTTAAACAACTGAATGCGCCGGATGACAGCGCCTGGCTGGTTCGGGGCGAAGATAAATTCAGGCATTTCATTCATGAAACCCCGCCCAAAGCAGACATGGACGCCGCCGCCTTGGCCGAGCATGAACGGATCATGAAACTTCGTCAGGGTGTTCTGTATAAGGGTGTTGCGGGCAAACCCGCCCATGCTGATATCTAGGTCGATATCCAGTGGGGTTTTCAGAGAAGCTGCGACAATCCGCCTAATTATCAGACCAATTGAGACAATATGTCCGCTGTGCCCTTGGGACCAGACGGAATCTGAGGGTTCGAATTTCGAACGCGAATAGCCATGAACGGACTTTTACTTAATTGGTTTGGAGATAGGTCGATCAGTATATAGTCAGAGAATGCTCGAAGCTTGTTAGATGGAGTAAAAAGTTGGAGTCCTTTCTCTTTTCCGTCGATTACCGTGATCCGGCATG
>Ga0316204_10000554_pt1 | contig 133910 bp, 105 predicted proteins | sample 6monrhotite_MG_2_FD_205661 | JGI IMG/M metagenome (GOLD analysis project Ga0316204, IMG submission 205661) | Microbial mat bacterial communities from mineral coupon in-situ incubated in ocean water Damariscotta River, Maine, United States -... | ecosystem: Environmental > Aquatic > Marine >... | reverse complement strand
CGATGGAATAAATATCGTGGTGCGGCGGTGGTGAAATCAGGCCAACGCCGGGCGTCGAATGGCGAACACGGCCAATCCATTCGTCGACCTTGTAACCAGGAAGCTGGCCGCCTTCGCCGGGCTTGGCACCCTGGGCCATCTTGATCTGGATATCATCGGCGTTGACCAGGTATTCGGTGGTCACGCCAAAGCGCCCCGATGCCACCTGCTTGATGGCAGACCGCATGGAATCGCCGTTTTCCATGGGCTCGAATCGAACGGCTTCCTCGCCGCCTTCGCCGGTATTGGATTTACCACCCAACCGGTTCATGGCAATCGCCAGGTTGGTATGGGCTTCCCATGAAATAGATCCAAACGACATGGCGCCTGTGGCGAAACGCTTGACGATTTCAGATGCCGGTTCGACCTCGTCGATGGGCACGGGCTCGGATTTTTTGAACGAAAACAGTCCGCGCAGGTTTTTCAGCTTTTGATCCTGGGCGTTGACAGTCCGGGAAAACGCCTTGAACTGCTTGTAATCACCCGAGCGCACGGAATGTTGCAGTTTGCCGATGGTTTCGGGGGTCCAGACGTGTTCTTCGCCGCGGATCCGGTACGCCAGATCGCCGCCAACGTCCAGCGCGTTCTGGAATATAGGTGCGTGACCATAGGCGTCACTGTGACGGCGAACGGTTTCTTCGGCGACCTCTGTCAGGCCGATGCCTTCGATGGTGCTTGCCGTGCCGGTGAAGAACTTGTCGATAAAGGCGCTTGAAAGGCCGACGGCGTCAAAAATTTGTGCCCCGCAATAGGACTGATAGGTCGAAATACCCATCTTCGACATGACCTTAAGGATGCCCTTGTTCAAGGCTTTGACATAATTGTTGTGGACGACTTCTTCGGTCGGTTTGCCGGGCAGGTCCCTGCGCAGATGGCTCAGGGTTTCAAATGCCAGATAGGGATTGATGGCTTCGGCACCGTAACCGGCCAGCAGGCAAAAATCATGCACCTGACGGGCTTCACCGGTTTCCAGAACCAACCCCGCTTCGGTGCGCAAGCCTTCGCGAATCAGGTGATGGTGAACGGCCGCAGTAGCCAGTAGCGAGGGAATGGCAACACGGTCGGCGTTGACCCCGCGGTCCGACAGAACCAGGATGTTATTGCCTTCTGTAACAGCCAATTGTGCCTTTTGACACAGCAGCTGCAATGCCCCTTCCATGCCGCGCGCGCCTTCTTCGGCCAGGTAGCAAATATCCAGGGTGTAGGTGCGGAAGGCAAAATCGACGCTGGTTTCGATGCGTCGGATTTTTTCCAGCTCCACATTGGTTAGAATCGGCTGCATCACTTCCAGGCGTTTGTGCTTGCCGCCGGTGTCCAGGTCCAGAAGGTTGGGCCGGGGACCAATCAGCGAGACCAGCGACATCACGGATTCTTCGCGGATAGGGTCAATTGGCGGGTTTGTAACTTGAGCAAAATTTTGCTTGAAATAGTTAAACAGATTTTTCGGACGATCCGACAAAACGGCCAGGGGAATATCGCTGCCCATGGAGCCCAGAGGGTCCTGGCCTTGAACCGCCATGGGGCCGATGAAGAATTTAAGGTCTTCCTGGGTATAGCCGAACGCCTGCTGGCGGTCCTGTACGGTCTTGCGATCGGGCGTCATCGCCGACACTTCGTCGGGCAGGTCCGAAAGCAAAATTTGCGTTTCATCCAGCCATTGCTGATAGGGCTTGGCGGTGGCCAGCGTTTCTTTCAGTTCGGCGTCATCAATGATGCGGCCTTGTTCAAGGTCGATCAGCAGCATCTTGCCTGGTTGCAGGCGCCATTTTTTGATAATCGAACTTTCCGGAATGGGCAGCACGCCCACTTCTGACGCCAGGATTACCTTGTCGTCGTCAGTAACGATGAAGCGCGATGGGCGCAGGCCGTTACGATCCAGCGTCGCGGCGATCTGGCGGCCATCGGTAAAGGCCATGGATGCCGGGCCGTCCCAGGGTTCCATCAGGGCGGCGTGGTATTCGTAAAACGCGCGGCGGTCTTCATCCATCAGCGGATTGCCCGACCATGCTTCCGGGATCATCATCATCATGGCATGGGCCAGCGAATAACCACCCGCGAGAAGCAGTTCGAGCGCATTGTCAAAGGTCGCAGAATCCGACTTTCCGTCACCGATCAACGGCCACAGTTTTTCCAGGTCATCGCCCAGAATTTCCGAACTCATGTTGTGACGGCGCGCCGCCATCCAGTTGATGTTGCCGCGAACGGTGTTGATTTCACCATTGTGACACATGTAACGGAACGGCTGGGCCAGTGGCCACGACGGGAACGTGTTGGTGGAAAACCGCTGATGCACCAGTGCCAGGGCCGATTCGAAACGTTCGTCGTCCAGGTCCACGAAGTATTTGGACACGTTGGCGACCAGCATCATGCCTTTGTAAACCACGGTGCGGGTCGACAGGGATGGAATGTAGAACTGGTTTTTTTCTTCGATGTCGAAGTCCCACAGCGCGTGATGGGTTCGCTTGCGAATAACGAACAGTTTGCGCTCGAAGGCATCGGCATCGGCGCAGTTGTCGCCGCGCTTGATGAAAATCTGGGCGATCACAGGTTCGATCGGCTTGACGCTTTCGCCCAGGCAGGAATTATCAACCGGCACTTCGCGCCAGCCCAGAATGCTTTGGCCTTCTTCAGGGATCACTTTGGAAAAAGCGTCCAGGCATTTCTGGCGGGTGTCGGGATTGCGGGGCAAGAAGACCATGCCGACGGCGTAGTCGCCGGGTGCAGGCAGGGTGAAGCCAAGCTTTTCGCATTCTTCCCGGTACAGGCGATCGGGAATTTGCAACAGGATACCGGCGCCGTCACCGGCCAACGGGTCGGCGCCAACGGCGCCCCGGTGATCCAGGTTGATAAGAATCTGCAATCCCTGACGAACGATGTCATGTGACTTGCGGTTTTTGATATCGGCGATAAAGCCAAGACCGCAGTTGTCATGTTCATTGAGCGGGTCATACAGTCCCTGGGCTTCGGGCAGCGTGTGCTGTCCGGACAATTCGGGCGATGCGGGCCAAGCCGATTGGCTCATAATCTTTGTCTCTATACTTCTATGGATTCAAGCGGGGGAGTTTAAATATCAAATCAGGGTACATGTTGCCAATGGGAAATGCACTAGGCAGGTCCCACGATATGGGAAGATCGGCCCACAAAAATGCATGTCCCGGCCAATTCAGTATTTGGCGGCGGCATTTAATTTGATATAAAGAGGCAACATTTTGGGGGATATGCTTTGCCGATCCTACATATAGTGGTTCTTGCCCTGGTTCAGGGGATCACTGAATTTTTGCCCATCAGTTCATCGGGGCATTTGGTTCTGGTGCCGGCGTTGACGGGGTGGGTCGATCAGGGCCTGACAATCGACGTTGCCGTGCATGTGGGAACCTTGTTTGCGGTTACAATATACTTCTGGCGCGACGTGCTGGGGATGATTCAAGGTGTGCTCAACCTGTTGCGCGGGCGCGTCGATCCTCATGCCCGAATGGCCGGTTTGATCATATTGGCGACACTGCCCGTTATCGGGGCCGGATATGCGCTCAATCAATACGGTATGGACGGGTTACGCTCGGTCACGGTTATCGGTTGGGCGACGCTTGGCTTCGGCATCGTGCTTTACGCGACGGATAAACTGGGAATGACGCTCAGGCGCATGGAGCATCTGGGTATCAGTGATGCCATCATTATCGGGTTGGCCCAGGTCCTGGCCTTGATTCCAGGAACCAGCCGGTCGGGCATTACCATGTCGGCAGCACGCCTGCTGGGGGTTGAACGAAGCGATGCGGCGCGGTTTTCCATGTTGCTGTCGATACCGACCATCGTTGGTGCCGGTGTGCTCAAGGGGTTGGAGCTGTATCAGTCAGGCAACGCGCAATTGACATCTGATGCCATTTTGGCTGCGGCCCTGGCTTTTGTTTCCGCCTTGATCGCCATATTCTTGCTGATGGCCTGGCTGAAGCGCTCGGACTTTACGCCGTTTGTCCTGTATCGGATTGTGCTGGGTGTTGGCCTGCTGGCGTTTGCCTACGGATACATTTAATTCTCGGAAGCGCTTTAGATCAGTTCACGTTTCGTTTGAACACGGTGTGTTCGAACGAAACGTGAAAAACTGATCGATTCTTTAAGTGGCGAGCCGATTTACACGCTTATACGGAATCAAGTCACGATTCTGTATAAGCGTGATCGGCTCTAATAACCGGCGTTCAGTTCGACCAGGTCGCGCGGTGGTTCGCCCCGGCGTATCCGGCGGATGTTTTCGCCAATTGCGGCGGCGGATGACTTGGGAACCGACAGGCTGGCGATGTGTGGCGACAGCATGATTTTTGAATGATCCCAGATCGGGCTGTCGCCCGGCAGGGGTTCCTGCTGGAACACATCCAGGGCCGCAGCTTCGATATGGCCGCTATCAAGGGCCGCCAGCAAATCGGCTTCGACCACATGGCCACCACGGGCGGCGTTGATGACAAAGGCCCCCTTGGGCAACTTGGCCAGGGTGCTTGCGTTGATGATGCCTTTGGTTTTTGGCGTCAACGGCAACAGGCAAACCAGAATTTCCGTGCGGTTCAGGAACGCCGTCAATTGATCGTCGCCGTAAAAGGACTGCACGCCGGGCAGTATTTTTTCTGAACGCGACCATCCGGCGACCTTGAAACCCAATGCGGTCAGGTGATGGGCTGCATCCCCGCCCAGTTCTCCCATCCCCAGAATGCCGACCCGGCGCTCAAGCGTGTCGGGTTGGCGAAGTTCTTTCCAGTCGTGGCGGCGTTGCATGTCTTCGTACAGGTGGAACTTGCGATGAAAATGCAGCACCCGATGGAGGACGAATTCTGTCATGTGGCGGGTCAACGCAGGATCGACCATACGGACCAGTGGCACATGGCGCGGCCAGGTCTGGTCGGCAACAATGGCATCCACACCGGCGCCTAAGTTGACGATGGCCTTTAAATTTGGGAAATTTTGCAGCACGCCCGGTGCGGGTCGCCAGACCAGGGCAATATCCACCTGGTCGTAATCTTCAAGCCCCGCCATGCCATCAGGCCAAATGTGGAAATCCTTTTCCAGGTCGGCCTCGGGCAGGGCCACCGTCAGGGCCGTGCGCCAGCGCTCGGGATCATCGCCCTCGCTGATGAAAACAATGGCGCTCATATACCCACCACGCCGCTATCGTCGGCCTTCAGTTCAAGTGCCGCGGCCATCAGGGCGCGGGTATAGGGTTCTTTGGGGTTGGCGAAAATATCATCCGCCGGGCCCTGTTCGACGATTTTCCCCTGGCGCATGACAACAATGTCGTGGGACACCGCACGCACCACGCGCAGGTCATGGCTGATGAACATATAGGTCAAGCCGTGGCGCTGTTGTAGGTCGCGTAGCAGGTCGACAATTTGCGCCTGTACCGACATATCAAGCGCGCTGGTCGGTTCGTCCATGACAATCAGGTCGGGCTTCAGGATCAGGGCGCGTGCGATGGCAATACGTTGGCGCTGGCCGCCCGAAAATTCGTGGGGGTAGCGGTCCATGCTACCGGCATCGAGGCCCACCTCTTCAAGTGTGGCTGCAACCAGTTCGCGGCGTTCTCCTTCGTCGCCACCAAGGTTATGCACCAACAAGCCTTCCTCGATAATTTGAAAAATCGACATGCGGGGGCTTAAAGACCCAAACGGGTCCTGGAAGACAATCTGCATCCGCCGTCTTAAGGCGCGAAGGTCTTTGCCCGCAACCCCACGAAGGTCGGCTCCTGAAAAGTCGATGGTGCCTTCGCTGTTTTCAAGCCTGAGCATGGCCCGCGCCAATGTGCTTTTTCCAGATCCGGATTCGCCGACAACGCCCAGCGTATGACCCTGTTTTATGTTCACGTTGACGCCATCGACCGCTTTGACGTGACCCTGGACCCGGCCTAAAAGACCGCCTTTGATGGGAAACCAGACCTTGATGTCTTGTCCCGAAATCAAGGTCGGCGCGTTCGGTTTGGCGCTTGGCGGTATTCCTTTTGGCTCGGCGGCCAACAGCATTTGCGTGTAGGCGTGTTGTGGATTGTCAAAAACACCCGCCGTAGGGCCTTGTTCGACGATGCGGCCCTCGCTCATCACCGATACACGGTCGGCCATGTGCCTGACGATGCCAAGATCGTGGGTGATCAGTAGTAAGGCCATATTCAGCCTGTCTTTCAGTTCGGCCAGCAGCTTTAGAAGTTGCGCCTGAATGGTCACGTCTACCGCCGTTGTCGGTTCATCGGCGATCAACAGGTCGGGCTCATTGGCCAAGGCCATGGCGATCATCACGCGTTGTTGCTGGCCACCTGAAAATTCATGGGGCAGGGATTTCATGCGCGCTACCTGATCATTCAGGCCCACCAGTTCCAGCAGTTCAACGACCCGGTCCCGGGCTTGGGCGCTTCCCATGGCCTTGTGCAACAGCAGCACTTCACTGATTTGTTTCTCGATGGAATGCAGGGGGTTCAGGCTGGTCAGGGGTTCTTGAAAAATCATCGCCATACGGTTGCCGCGCAAGTTCCGCATGTGGGCTTCGGACGCGCCCACTAATTCTTCACCGCCAAAGCGCACCGACCCCTCTGGATGCCAGGCCAAAGGATAGGGCAGCAATCGCATGACCGACAGCGCGGTCACCGACTTTCCTGATCCTGACTCCCCGACCAGGGCCAGGGTCTCGCCCTTATCCAGTTTGAGCGACGTGTTCGACACGGCCTTGACCTCTTTTTGCCCCTGGCCGAACGAGACACTCAGGTTTTCGATTTCAAGCAGGCTCATCTGAATGTCTTCCTGGGGTCGAACGCATCACGCACCGCTTCGCCGATGAAAATCAGCAGGCTCAACATGATGGCGAGGACAAAAAATGCCGACATACCCAGCCACGGCGCGTGCAGATTGGCCTTGCCCTGATTAAGAAGCTCACCAAGTGATGGCGACCCGGCCGGCAGGCCAAAGCCCAGAAAGTCCAGCGCCGTCAGGGTGGTTACCGAACCGCTTAAGATGAAGGGCAAAAACGTTACCGTGGCGACCATGGCGTTGGGCAGGATGTGGCGGAACATGATGCCAATATTGCCCACACCCAGGGCGCGGGCGGCGCGCACATAATCAAAATTTCGGGCCCGAAGGAATTCGGCCCTGACAACACCGACCAGTGCCATCCATGAAAACAGCAGCATCAATCCTAGCAACCACCAAAAATTGGGCTGCACGACGCTGGCCAGAATGATCAACAGATACAGTGTTGGCAGGCCCGACCAGATCTCGATGAAACGCTGGAACATCAGATCGGTAAGGCCGCCAAAATATCCTTGTACGGCCCCGGCACAGATACCGATGACAGAACTGATCAGCGTCAGGGCCAGACCAAACAGCACCGATATGCGAAAGCCATATATCAGCCGGGCGACCACATCGCGGCCCTGATCGTCGGTGCCAAGCCAGTTGCGGTTAGAGGGCGGTGCGGGTGCCGGAACTTCCAGTTCATAATTGACGGTGTCATAACTGAAACGCACCATGGGCCACAGAATCCAGCCCTTTTCCTCGATCATTTCGCGCACTTCGGGGTCGCTATATTCGGTACTGGTTTCCAGGAATCCACCGAACACGGTTTCAGGGTAATCGATCAGAACGGGCACATAATACCCGCCGTCATAATTGACCAGAATTGGCCGGTCGTTGGCGATCAATTCGGCAAACATGCTGGCCATGAACAGGCCAAGGAACAGCCATAGCGACCAGTACCCCCGCCGATTGGCACGGAAGTTATCGAAGCGACGCTGGTTCAGGGGCTTCAGTTGCATCGCACCCTATGATCCTCGTTTGCCAAAATCGATACGCGGGTCGATGACGTGATACATCAAATCACCGACCAAATTCATGACCAAACCCAGTAGGGTAAAAAAGAACAGCGAGCCGAACATCACCGGGTAATCGCGGTTGATGGCAGCCTCGAACCCCAACAGTCCCAGACCATCCAGCGAGAAGATGATTTCGGTCAACATGGCACCGGTAAATAGAATTCCGATGAAGGCCGAGGGGAAACCGGCGACAACGATCAGCATGGCGTTGCGGAAAATATGGCCGTACAGCACGCGCCGTTCGCTTAAGCCTTTGGACCGGGCGGTGATGACATACTGTTTATTGATTTCATCAAGAAACGAATTTTTGGTCAACATGGTCAGGCCGGCAAAACCGCCAATCACCATGGAAACGATGGGCAGGGTGATGTGCCAGAAATAATCGGTGATCTTTTCAAAGGTATTGAGGTCCGAAAAGTTATCAGACGTCAGCCCGCGCAAGGGGAACCAGTCCAGATAACGGCCACCGGCAAACAACACGATCAACAAAATGGCGAACAGGAAACCGGGCACCGCATTGCCAACGATGACGACGCCGCTTGACCACATGTCGAATTTGGAACCGTCGCGTACCGCCTTGGCGATGCCCAGCGGAATGGAAATCATGTAAACTAGCAGCGTCGTCCACAGGCCAAGGCTGATCGATACGGGCAATTTGTCGATCACCAGATCAACAACAGACCGGTCGCGGAAAAAACTGTCGCCAAAATCGAATCGCAGGTAATTGCCCATCATCATGAAAAACCGTTCATGAGCCGGCTTGTCAAAACCGAACTGGCGTTCGATCTGTTTGATGAATTCCGGGTCCAGGCCTTGTGCACCACGGTATTTGCTGGCTTGTTGTTGCCCGGTTGGTTGTGCCGATTTGCCGGGTTGACCGACTTCTGAACCACCAGAACCGGTGACGCGGGCGGTCGCTTCGACTTGCAATCCTTGCAACTTGGCGAGCACCTGTTCGACCGGGCCGCCGGGAGCGGCCTGGACGACGATGAAGTTGACGACCATGATCCCAAACAGGGTTGGTACGATCAACGCCAGACGACGGAGGATATAGGCAAGCATGGGCCTGTTATTGCCCCTTCAGGGATTTCAGGCCCTCGACCGTTGAACGGGCGGCGTTTTCGTTGATCCACCACGTGCTGAAAATAGTGCCGCTGGTCGGTGTGACTTTCGGTCTTTCAAACTTGTTCCAGAACACCAGCCGGTCGTAATCCAGATGGAAATGTGGAATCAGGTAGAACCCCCATTGCAGAACCCGGTCCAGCGCCTTGGTACGGGTAATAAGGCTTTCCCGGTCCGGCGATGCGATCAGGCCGGCGATTAATTCATCGACGACCGCATCGTTGACGCCGGCGAAGTTGCGGCTGCCGTTATGTGAGGCGGCGGCGGACCCCCAGTAGCCCAGTTGTTCATTGCCGGGCGATTGCGATTGACCCCAGATGAAGCTGATCATGTCGTAGTCGAATGTTTCCAGGCGACGCAAATATTGTGCCGAATCCACGGTCCGCACCGTTGCCTTAACACCCAGTCGTTCCAGGTTCTTGACGAAGGGCAGGGCGATGCGTTCGAAAGCCGGGCTGACCAGCAGGATTTCGAATTCCAGGGCCTGGCCGGTCGCCTCATTAATGCGCGCATTGTCGCGGATGACCCACCCGGCTTCTTTTAGCAGCTGGTCGCCCTTGCGCAGGTTGGAACGAATGCGTCCGTTGCCTTTTGTTTTGGGCGGGTTGTACTCGGTCGTGAACACCTGATCGGGAATGCGACCGCGGTAGGGTTCAAGAATTTTTAATTCGTCCGGTCCCGGCAGGCCGCTGGCGGCCAGTTCGGAATTGTCGAAATAACTGCGGGTGCGGGTGTACTGGCCATAAAACAGGTTGCGGTTTGACCATTCAAAATCAAACGCCATGGCGAGTGCCTGACGGACACGCTTGTCTTTGAATACATCGCGGCGGGTGTTGTAAACAAATCCCTGAATGCCCGCCGTGCGGTCGTGGCCGACCTCTTCCTTCTTGATCAGGCCGTGTTTAACGGCGGGGATATCGTAGGCCGTCGCCCAGGTTTTTGATTGGTTCTCGTTTCGAAAATCAAACTCGCCCGCCTTGAAGGCTTCAACCTGCACGGTAGCGTCGCGGTAATAGTCATATCGAATGGTGTCGAAATTATCGCGGCCGATGTTGACCGGCAAATTACGGCCCCAATAGTCATCGACCCTTCGGTAACTGACGTAACGCCCCGCTTCGAAAGTATCTATTTTATATGCGCCACTGCCCAACGGGGGTTCCAGGGTGGTACGGGTGAAGTCCTTGTCTTGCCAGTAGTGTTTTGGCAGCACTGCCAACTGGCCAATGATTAATGGCAATTCGCGGTTCTGGTTGTTTTTGAATACAAAGCGCACCGTGCGCTCGTCAATTTTTTCAACCCGGTCCACGTCGGCGTAATAATACCGATAGGCGGGCTGGCCTTTTTCAAGAAGCGTCTCGAAGGTCCAGATCACATCATCAGCCGTGATGGGTTTACCGTCATGCCAGCGGGCTTCTTTGCGCAGGACAAATTTGACCCAGGACCGGTCTGCTGGTGTTTCCACGCTTTGGGCGAGCAAGCCATAGGCGCTAAACGCTTCATCGGCACTTGATGTTAGCAGCGTATCATACAGGCCGCCAAGGCCGACCGCCGCTTCGCCCTTGATAATGAATCCGTTGAAACTGTCGAAACTACCCGTTGCGCCCAGCTTGACCGCTCCGCCCTTGGGGGCGTCCGGATTGACGTAGTCAAAATGAGCAAAACCAACCGGGTATTTAGGAGCCCCGTGCATGGCCAGGGCGTGGGCGGGTTCTGCCTTGGCAGGTGACGCGATAAAGGCAGCTGCGGCAATCAAAAGGGTGATCGGTAATCGGCTCAAGGTTGAAGCTCCTGTCATGTATCAAGGGCGCAATAGTGGCGACTGACCAGTTTGCGATCAAGAGTCGATTATCTATGTGTCCTAATTATGAAGCGATAGAATTTCCAGCGCGGCACTGTGCATGCGGGGATCGCCGCTTGCGATGACGCGACTTTCGGAATGGATCGTTAACGGGTGCCCCTGCCAGTCGGTCATGACGCCACCGGCACCTGTGACCACCGGGGCCAGGGCGCAAAAATCGTATATACCCATGGTCGATTCAACGACCAGATCGATACTGCCGTTGGCCAGCATGCCATAGGCATAACAATCCGAACCGTACACCGTGCGGCGGCATCGCTTGCGCAAGGTCTCGAATTTTTCGAACTCACCTTCAAGAAACATATGCGGCGACGTCGCCGACAACCATGCGTCCTTAAGGTCGGCGCAGGGCCTGACGGCGCTGTGACGGGTGCCAAACGTCGTCGGTTGCCCCTCGACTCCGACCCAGCGTTCACCCAAAGCCGGCATGTCGATCACCCCGATAATCGGTTTGCCGTTGTGCAAAAGTGAAATCAAGGTGCCAAACAAGGGTTTGCCCGTGACGAACGAGGCGGTTCCGTCGATGGGGTCGATGGCCCAGACGTATTCTGCGTCGATGCGATCATCGCCCAGTTCTTCACCCAAAATACCGTGATCGGGATAAGCCGCTGTGATCAGCGCCCTGACCGCTTTTTCGGCTTCCCGGTCGGCGATGGTGACGGGGCTTGAATCGCCTTTTGATTCGATATCCAGGGGGATGCGAAAATACTTCATGGCGACGGGACCGGCGGTATCGGCAAGCTTTACCGCCAGGTCACGGGCCTGGGAAAGATCTACACTCATTATGGCAGGGGTTTCGGATCGGCGCTTAAGGATCGCAAGTAGGCGATAACCTTGGCCCTGCCTTCGGGTTTGGAGAAACCCTTGAAGGCCATTTTTGTACCCTTGATATAACCGCGCGGGTTGCTCAGGAAGGCGTCCAGGTCTTCATAGGTCCATTGCCCGCCAAGCGATGCAAGACCCGCAGAATATTTGTATCCTTCCTGCGATCCTTTGTCGCGACCGACCACGTCCCACAGGTTCGGCCCAACCAGCTTTCGGCCCCCTTCGGTGGCGGTGTGACAGCTTTTGCACGCGCGGTACGCCTTTTTTGCATCCGCCGGGGCGACATTGGCCAACAGGGATGACAGGTCGGTGGCTTCTGGTGCCGCCGTAACGACGGGGGCAACGGAGGCCTGGGCTTTGGCCGCGGGCTGTTCGCCTGCGACCTGAACCGGGCTGTAACCGGGATTCGGGCGCACGGCGAAGTCGCCAATGACGTTGACCGCGACGATCAGGACAACCGTCAGGACGATGGACAGGCCGAGAGTCTTTAAAAAACCAGAGTTCATGGGATCAGAACCTTTTAATTGATAAAGCCGCCGTTATACTGCGGCACACATGCTGATAACCCAAACAGAGTAAAAATGCTAGATGAACGCGTCTTCACTTAACCCCCTGCCGCCACAAAATCCGTTGGTCGTGGTGCCGGCGCGCATGGCTTCAACGCGCCTGCCGGATAAACCGTTGGCCGATATCTGTGGCGAGCCGATGATCGTTCAGGTCTGGCGGCGGGCTATGGAAGCAGAAGTAGGCCCGGTTATTGTCGCCTGCGGTGAACCTGAAATTGCCGCGGTGATTGAAGCCGCTGGTGGTCGGGCGGTGCTGACCCGACCAGATCACCCATCGGGTTCGGACCGGGTATATGAAGCCGTGTGTAAAATTGATCCTGACGGCGCGCACGATGCCATTGTCAATATTCAGGGTGATTTGCCGACCATAGAAGCCACGGCCGTGCGCGCGGTTCTGGCCCCCCTGGATAATCCGGATGTGGACCTGGCAACCCTGGCCGCTGTTATCACGCAAGAGCGCGAAATGGCTGACCCCAACGTGGTCAAGGCGGTGATTTCCCTGGCCTCCGACGAAATGATTGGCAGGGCGTTGTATTTCAGTCGCCAAAGGGTGCCTCATGGTAAGGGGCCATTGTACCATCATATTGGACTTTACGCCTTTCGCCGTCAGGCGTTGGAGCGGTTTGTTGCGTTGCCGCCCGCACCGCTGGAACGGCGCGAAAGTCTGGAACAACTGCGCGCGCTCGAAGCGGGTATGCGCATCGATATCGCCCTCGTTGACACGGTGCCTTTGGGTGTCGATACTCGCGCCGACCTGGATCGCGCCAGGGAGATTTTGGAAGCTAGAAAGCCATGAACAAACCTGACAATGTGATCGCCTTTCAGGGGGCCTTGGGGGCCTATTCGGACCTGGCCTGCCGCGCCGTTCATCCGGAAATGACGACGTTGCCTTGCCACACGTTTGAAGAAACATTTGCCGCCGTTACCAGCGGCAGCGCGGGGCTGGCGATGATCCCCATCGATAATACGGTGGCCGGTCGGGTGGCCGATATTCACCACCTGCTGCCGGGGTCCAGCCTGCACATTATCGGCGAGCATTTTCAGCGCGTCGATCATCACCTGCTGGCGTTGCCGGGGACCAAAATTGAAGAACTGACCCATGTGCACAGTCATGTGCACGCATTGCCGCAGTGCCGCAAGATCATTGCGGAACTTGGCCTGGAAACGGTCGTGTATGCCGATACTGCGGGTGGTGCTAAAATGATTGCCGAACGGGGCGAAAAAAACCATGCGGCCATCGCATCGGAACTGGCAGGCCAGATCTACGGCCTGGAATCCCTGCGCGCCAATATCGAAGATGCCGAACATAACATCACCCGTTTCCTGGTGATGTCGCAAAAGCCGAATGTTCCGACGTCCGACGATCGCGACTGGGTGACCAGTTTCGTCTTCAAGGTGCGCAATGTTCCCGCAGCGCTTTACAAGGCCATGGGCGGTTTTGCGACAAACGGCGTCAATATGACCAAGCTGGAAAGTTATATGGTTGGCGGCAGTTTCACCGCGACGCAGTTTTATGCCGAAATCGATGGCCAGCCGGAAGACAGATCCGTCGCGCTGGCCCTGGAAGAGCTGGGTTTTTTCACGTCATACGTAAATATTCTTGGCGTTTTCCCGGCCAGCCCGTATCGCAATCAACATATTTCCGCAGACGCGTAAGCCTGAAATGGCGTCTCGATGATGCGGTGACGATCGTTAAATCATCATTGAATTGAAAACGGCGCAATCATGGGACAAACTTTAACCGCTTTGACCGACCGCTTTGACCTGTGGCGTTTAAAACCCACTGTTTCAAACGAAGATCGAAGCGGGGTCCTGCTCGTTTCAAGTGGGGGAATTGGCGACACCCTGCTCTTTCGTCTGATAATTCAGCGTTTTCAATCTTTGCTATTGCCGGGCGAACGACTGCATCTGGTTATCCGCGAGGAAAGCCGTCATGTCGCATTCCTGTTCCCAAAGGATATTCAGGTCCACACGGTCGACTATCCTCGATTTTTGAAAAACCGGGCCTATCGGCGCAAGGTGTGTGGGCAGATGCAAGGCTTGAACCTGCGCATGGCGGCAAGCACGGACCATCTTCGCCACCCGCTGATTGATGATGTTCTTGTGCGGGCCACTTTCGCGCCTCATAAATTTGCCTTAAACCCGCGCAGCTGGCCAAAGTACGATACGCTTCTTGGGCGCAACGCCAAGCAGTATGCCCCCCTGGTCGATGTGCCAGATCACATGGAACACCGGCTTATTCGCTGGTGGCATTTAGCGAACGCAATTTGCGAGGATGAAGAACCGGTGCCGAAGGTATCTTTACCCAAAGCGGCTTTGCCCGCAGCGGCCCATCCCGACCGTGACCTTTATATGATACACCCGTTTTCAGCCATCAGGGAACGCCAGTACAGCGCCCGAATATACCGGGATATACTCACGGTCCTGCCGCCGGATTGCGATATTGCCCTGTCGTGCGGTCCGGACGATTTAACAAAGAATCCTGAATTCAAGGTGTTGCTGGACGATGTTCGTGTGTATGCGGATACGAGCTCTTTTGAAGAAAAGGCAGCAACCTTGCAAGCCGCCAAGCTTGTCATTTCAATTGATACATCTTTGATGCATTTGGCCACGTTATGCGGCGCGCCGACCATCTGTCTGGCGTCGGCGGCCCATGTTGTTGACAGCATCCCTTATGATGACCGCATGACGCCCGGCAATGTCCGTTTTCTATATCACGACATGGCCTGTCGCATGTGTCTGGGGCAGTGCCCCCGCCCCCTTGAAGACAGTCGGTATCCCTGTATCGCCAGGATGGACACGCACCTGATCCTGGATGAAATTACGAGTCTTCTTCCAGCCAGTCGCTGACCAGTTGCCAGGCGATGGAATCCCGCCTGGGCAAACGCAGGCCTTTTTCCGGGAAGGCGGCGATCTGGGTTTTGGTGAACCAGCGGGCGTCTTCCAGTTCGTCGGCGCTGCAATCAATGTCCAGCGAAGAGGCCTTGGCCCGAAACCCCATCATCAACGATGACGGGAATGGCCATGGTTGCGATCCGCGATATTCCACGTCTTCGGGTTTGACCAGGATGCCGGCTTCTTCCATGACTTCGCGAGCGACGGCTTCTTCCAGGCTTTCGCTTTGGTCGACAAACCCGGCAAGGGTCGAATACATGCCGTCCGGCCATTTGGATTGGCGGGCCAGTAAACATGCTCCGCCTTCCGGGCCCGGCCGGGTGATCAGCATGATCACCGCAGGGTCGGTACGGGGAAAGTATTCTCTTTCGCACGCCGGGTTAACGCAGCGGCGCAAACGGCCGGCTTCTTCTGAGCGGGTAATATTGCCGCATTCACAGCAGTAGCGATTATGGCGATGCCAGTACATGTTTCCCCGCGCAAAGGCCAGAAGTGCGGCTTCGCGGTGTTCCAGCAAGGGGCCGACTTCGCGCAGGTCGACAAAATTGGCCTGGCCCATGGCCGGGGTCAGGGTCGGTAATTCGTGTTCGGACAGGTCGATGGCAAAATAGGCGGTGCCCTGTTCTGTTTCGTCTTCGCCACCTTCGCCTTCACAAGACAATCCCAACAGAGAGATTTCACCGGCGATCTGCAACAAGCCGCGGGCATGGGCGCCCGTCAGGTGAATAGCGCCGGGGGTGTCGGTGCCCATAATCAGGTTGGCGTTGCGCCATACCGGAACAATACGGGTCTGGCGATGATGCAACATGTGCATGATCCAATTTTCGTCCAGCCGCTGGTTGGGCGCGCGCTCCAGCCCGGTGCTGGTGTAGTAAATCTTGTTCGACACGACGAAATCCTGACGAAGAATGGAAAAGTTCGATAGATTATAGGTCCAGGTGATGGCAATGCGTTAAACATTCATTTACGCACACTGTCTAACATACTGGATCAATTGATTTTTCAATTGGTATGATGGCGATATTTGTATAGCTTTCCGACTAACAGGAACAGCTGTTGTGTTTTTTTGACGATTTACGGAACAAGGATTCCCCCGTCGGATGAGGATTTTACGCTATCCAGCGCTGATGGGTGCTTTGTTGTTGCTTGGCAGTTGCGTGCAAGGTAATGGCGGCTTCACCCTGTTTGATCGCGCTTGCGAGGCCCCAAAATCCACGAAGACGGCCGGAACCCTTGCAGGTGTCGACTGGGATACGGCGCGGGTTATTAACTTAAGAATTCGTCAGGACACCTTCACCCCCACGTATATCGGCCTTATCCAGGGGGCTCCCTATCGGCTGATGATTGAAAACGCCGACGATGACAGTCATGTCTTCAGGGCCAAGGAATTTTTCCGCGCCGTCGTCGTTTCTGATGTGCGGGTGATCAGTGGACCGGGAGCAGGGGTGGACAAGGGATACGCCTGTTCGGGTTCGATTTCCATAGCACCTGGCGGAATCACCGAAGCGCGATTCGTCGCGGCCCGCGATGGTGTGTATGAATTTGATAACAATCCGGTGTTGTTGTCCTTTGTCATGACCGGAAGTGCCGGCGGCTTTATCATCGTCGAACGCAAACGAAAAATTCCTGAAAGCCCCGTCAAGCATCTGAAAATACTGGAACGCACGCCGCTTGTTACAGCACCCGTCGCTGCGCCAACGGGTGGGCTGTTCGATGACGATCCGGTGCCCGAACAACCCATCGAAGCGACCCCGAGCGTGCCGGTTGAAGAAATGCCGTTCGAGGAGCTTCCGGTTGAAGAATTACCCCTGACAAACGAGCCCGAAGCCGTGGTGGACCCGGCCCCGGTTCCCGCAGTTTTGAATGAGGGCGATGCTCAATTAGACAAGGCACCGGCCGCGGATCTGTTTTCAGACTGAAATTCAGACTGAATTTCTGCACAAACCATTGACCATTCCAAGGCTTGATCTGTTATAGTGCTCGCGGGAGATCGGCGGCGGACGTATTCCTCGCCAACCCGGTCAGATCCGGAAGGAAGCAGCCGTAACGAGATCAGGTGCGGGTCGTCCGTCGGTCTCCCACCTCATGATATTCCGGGATTGTGTTTAGCGCCTTATGACTGATCAGACACCGCCTGAACCAGCATCGCCTCCCGGCACACCCGAATCAGGCGACGAATACACTGTTCTTGCCCGTAAATACCGGCCCGCAGCCTTCGATGCCCTGATCGGCCAGGACGCCATGGTGCGGACGCTGACCAACGCCATTGATTCCGGTCGTCTGGCCCATGCTTTCGTATTGACCGGTGTGCGCGGGGTTGGCAAAACGACGACGGCGCGAATCATCGCCCGGGTGTTGAACTGTATTGGTCCGGATGGCACGGGCGGTCCGACGGTGCAGCCCTGCGGCGTTTGTCAGCATTGCATCGCCATCGCCGAAGATCGTCACGTCGATGTGCTGGAAATGGACGCCGCCAGCCGTACTGGTGTCGGCGACATTCGCGAATTGATTGAAAGCGTGCGCTACCGGCCAACATCTGCCCGTTACAAGATCTACATCATCGATGAAGTTCATATGCTTTCGACAAGCGCCTTTAACGCCCTGTTGAAGACCCTTGAAGAGCCGCCTGAACACGTCAAATTCATTTTCGCGACGACGGAAATTCGTAAAATTCCGGTGACCGTTTTAAGCCGCTGCCAGCGGTTTGATCTCAGGCGCGTCGATATGGAAACCCTGGCCGCACATTTTGCGAAAATCGCCAAGCAAGAAGGCGCGGTCATCGGCGAAGGTACGCTGGCGATGATCGCCCGGGCTGCCGACGGTTCCGTCCGCGATGGTTTAAGCCTGCTTGATCAGGCCATTGCTCATGGATCGGGCGAAGTCAGCGAAGAACAAATCCGCGATATGTTGGGGCTGGCCGATCGCTCGCAGACCTTTGCCCTGCTCGAAGCAGTGTTGAAAGGTGATATTTCCGGCGCGCTGGATCTTGTGGATGGGCAGTACAGGTCTGGCGCCGATCCGGCATCGATTATCGAAGACATGCTCAACATCACCCACTGGCTAACCCGCATTAAAATCGCCCCCGATGCGGCGGATGACCCCGGCGTTGCCGAAACCGAACGGGTTCGCGGCAAGGATATGGCCGGTCGGCTGGGTATGGCGGCAATCGCCAGGGCCTGGCAGATGCTTTTGAAGGGCCTGGTCGAAGTCCGGATGGCGCCGTCGCCTATTCAGGCGGCTGAAATGGTCCTGGTTCGCCTGGCCTATGCAACGGATTTGCCAACCCCGGCGGATGCCTTGAAAGCCATCGGGAACGGAGAAACGGTATCCGCTGGGGTGGGAAGTGGTCAGGCATCATCGGTGCAATCTGGCGCACCGGCGGCACCGGTTGCGACGTCGGCGGTGGAAATGACAACTTCTTCGCAGCAACCCCAACAACCTCATGCATCCGACGCATCGCAACCGCGCGCCGCATTTGGCGGGGCTGGCGGTGGTGCAGAACGGGCCGTTGCTCTTGTTCCCGACCTCGAGCCGGAAGCTTTGCCACATGATGGCGAGCCGCAAGCCGATATTCAGCCCGACCCTGAGACGTTCGAGCAGGTGGCTGACCTGGCCGGGCAAAAGCGGGCGGCGATCCTGCGCGCCAACGTGATCAACAATATACACCTGGTGCATTTTGAACCGGGCCGTATTGATGTCAAATTGGGTGATCACGCCCCCCGGGAACTGCCCTATGAACTGGCAAAGTTCCTGACCGAAAACACGTCCAGGCGATGGACCGTGACGATTTCCAATGAAGCGGGGCAGCCGACCCTGCAACAACAATGGGATGGTGCCGTGGCACAAGAAAAGGCCCGCGTCAGCCAACTGCCCCTGGTCAAATCTGTGCTGGACACCTTCCCCGGTGCCAAAATCAATGACGTGCGGCATCTCAAACCAGAGACACCGGACGATGGGCTGGTTAATCCTGACGCAGGACAGGATGACGTGTAACACCTGATTAATGTCGGGTCGCATACCGAAGGGACGCAGGACAATTTCATACGCTGAAAACGGGTTCTTGAACTCGCTCTGGATGGCCACGGCCGAACCGGCACCGCACACGCAAGCGCTCAACAATCATCAAGAAACCGATGTGGTGATCATCGGGGCCGGTTTTACCGGGCTGTCGGCTGCCTTGCATTTGTCGGAAGCGGGCCGGTCGGTTCTGGTGCTGGACGCCGGTGATATCGGCTGGGGCGCGTCGGGGCGTAACGGGGGACAGGTCAATCCCGCGTTTGAGCCGCTCCCATCGGCCGTGCGTGCCTTTTATGGGCGCGCGCGGGGCGAGCGGGTTCTGAAATTCGTCGATGGTGCCTGCGATCTGGTGTTCGATCTGATCGACCGCCATGGCATCAATTGTGCGCCGCGCCGGGTGCCTTATCTAAGGGGCGCCAGTGGTCGGCGGGGCCTGGAAGAAGTCGCCGCGTGGGTGCAGCAATGGCAGGATTTTGGTGCCCCGGTGGTGCTTAAATCGGCCGTCGAAACAGAACACCTTCTTGGCAGCCCTTATTATGACGGGGCCATGGAAGATGCCAGGGGCGGTAGTCTGCAACCCCTTTCCTATGTGCGCGGGCTTGCCCGGGCGGCGTTAGCGGCAGGGGCAAGGGTGTTTACCCGGTCCCGTGCAGCGGCCCTTGAAAAAACCGGGGCCAGTTGGCAGGTGACGACGGAAAGCGGGCACAAGGCCAACGCCCGCCATGTGCTGGTGTGCACGAACGGCTATACGGATAACTTGTGGCCGGGTTTGGCGCAAAATGTGGTGCCGGTATCCAGCCTGCAAACGGCGACAGAGCCACTGCCCGAACACATCCGGTCCGCCATATTGCCCTTCGGTCATCACGTTTCAGAAACGCGCCGGGTCATGGTCTATTATCGCATTGACGAGAATGGAAGATTTCAGATTGGCGGCAGAGGAAATTCCCTGTTTTCCAATCCCCGGCTAGATGACACATTTCACCTGCGGGCACGGGCCATCAAGATATTTCCAGGACTGGCTGATGTGCGCTGGGATTTCAATTGGGGGGGCCAGGTGGCAATGACCAAAACGCACTTGCCGCACCTGATCGAACTTGGCGAAAACGCCCACGCCGGATTTGGTTACAACGGGCGCGGCGTCGCGATGGGAACTGCCATGGGGCGGCAACTGGCACAGCTTGTGCTGGGTGAAGACGTTCCCATGCCCCGGACCCGGGGCGCACCGTTTCTGCTGCACGGCTTTCGCGACCTGGGTGTTGCCTGGCATACCATCAGCGGCGGCGTTGCCGACTGGATGGAAACGAGAACTCCAGAATAGTTTGAACAGGTGTACGTGGGGGCGCTCAACGACTAAACGAAAATCGATGAAGTTGGCCCTTAATGCCGCTTCAATACCTTCAGGCACGGCTAATGGCGAAGTCGGTGATGCCTTTGCTTTTGGCGATCAGGGCTGGCCCGGAAATGTTGGGGTGTCATCATCTTCATTTGTTTGACTGTTCATGGGAATGTCGACCCAAAATGTGCTCCCTTTTCCCAGTTCACTTTCAAAACCGACTTGTCCGTTTAGTAAATCAATAATCTGTCGGGTTATGGTCAGCCCGATTCCGGTGCCTTCAATATTACCGGCTTCCCGACCCAGGCGTTCAAAGGGCTTGAATAGATCCTCTTGTTTTTTTGCAGGGATACCCTGGCCTGTATCGATGACTTTGATACGAAACATATAAGGAGGTATTTCCTGGCACGTTAGTGTCACTTTTCCGCCCCTGACATTGTACTTGATGGCGTTGGACAGCAGATTTATCAGCACCTGGGTCAGTCGTGTGCTGTCGGTCCATAAGACAGGCAGGTTCCCGGTCGTATGATCCAGGATTTCAATTTCATTCTCGAGGGCCTGAGATTCAATCAGGTGCAGGCTTTCATCAATGACGGATCGCGCCGGTACCCATCCGAAATTAAGGGAAATTTTCCCGGCTTCGATCTTGCTTAGTTCCAATACTTGATTGATCAGTTCCAGTAGATGATGACCGCCTCTGAGAATGCTTTCGACGGAGCTTGTCTGGCGGTCGCTCAAGGGTTCCTTTGGATCATATTCCAGCAGCTGGGCAAACCCCAAAATGGCGTTTAAGGGGGTGCGTAGTTCGTGGCTCATGGAAGACAGGAAATTTGACTTGGCTTCGCTTGCGGTCTTTAGCTCTATCGCCGCTTGCCGAGACCTTTGTTCTGCGCGCCAGGCGTTCATATACAGGACAAGGGACGCGGCAGAGAAAAAGATGAATCCCAGAATGATCAACAACAGTGTCCATTGGAATTCGTACAGATGATCGAGAACATTTTCCCGGATGTTGAACTCTTTTTGGTTGGTTGCCTGATTCACCCGGGACGCCAGTTCTGAAGAACTGGATATAACCTGGTCCAGTTGATGACGGATTCCCTTCAGGCCTTCTGCATCTGTCGTGCTCAAAAAAATCTGAACGTCCCGATCCATATCAATGAACCGGTCCCGTATTCCAAGGAAATCACGGGTCAATTTGTGCTGGGAAACTGCGACCATGGGATAGATATCCACGGTTCTTGTGGCAGATAACCACTGTTCATAGCGAACAAAGACCTCGGATATGATATCGAAGCGGCTGTAAAAAATATCCAGCCTTAGCGACAGCCTTTTGCGGGTTTTTGCCGTATTATCGATGGTAACGGCATGCAGGGCGTCGGCAAACTTAAGAGCCTCGGCGTTGAGCTGCAAAATCCCCCAGGTTGGATCGTCTTTGGGAGCAGAACGCAACGTTTCAGTGTCATGCCTGAGTTGAACGTACCAATATCCGGAGAAGACGGATGCCCCCACCGTAATAAGGATCAGGATCACCGTCATCGGAAGCCATTTTGCAGATGGGGTAGGGGTCATTTTATATTGCCCGGGTATGACGGCTTATCCATCTGTCTATCTGAATTTTATCTCTTTTACTTGCCAAATGGATCGACCGTAAATGACTTCGTTATCAAGTTTCGGATTCGCGTCGAAGGGATATATGACAAAGATGGGCCCTTTATCGCGGATGCTCATGGGGGTCCCGTTTTTGCGGGTCGCTAAAATCAATCCTGAATTCAAGAAATCTGAAACCGGTATCGCTACTTTGTAATCGTTAAGGGCGATCGCATCGATTTCTGTGCCGCGTGCTCCAAGAAACTTCATCAGGGCGACTCCTGAGACACCTGAAAATGTCGTTTCTTCTTTGTGCCAGGGTGTCTTGGTGATGACGGTGGTTGTATCAATCGCCTCGAACTCTTCGAGGGTCAGGTGCAACGGGCTTTTGTCCGTTTTTTCCGTTAACCCACCTATGGTCAGGATGGGGTCTGCGGCATTTCCGTCAACGGGTAAAGACAGAAAAAACACAGTCAGGACGAGTAACATTCGACGCATTGGCATCTCCTTGATTGAACTGAAAAAATGCGATGTATTCAGGCCTGCCCGCAAAAATCATCCGAAACAAGCATACCAGAATATTCAGCTCTTCCATATATGAAAGAATTTTCTGGGTGCAATGCATTTTTGGTTCAACCAGCAATCTCCAAAATCAACGAGATGCACTCATTTTTACAGCGTGAACGTATTGTTCGATGCTAACCCCCAGGCGTCCATAAATCCGGCCAGGTGCGGCCTTGCTTCGCCTTCGGTTTCGATCAGGGCGACGATATCGGCGACCCCCCGATTGTAGGCTTCCGTTGAAATGGTGCCCTTGTGCTGCATCAGGCGCAGGTACACCAGGTAGGTGTTGAGCACATCGGTTTCGCAGTAATCGCGTATTTCCTGAATTTTGCCGTCGTCAAACATGCGTGCAACCTGGGAGCCATCGACGCCAAATTTTCCAGGGAACCCCATGACGGAGCAAACTTCGTCCAGTTTGACCCGGGCCGAACCACCGTATTCGCTGAGAACTTCCAGCAAATCGCAATGCCAATCCGTAGAATAACGCGAGGTGTAACTGTTCCACTTGTCGCCGCCCTGATGCAGCCACGGCGCGCTGATACCGTGTTTCATGGCCCGGTATTTCAGCACCGGCAGGTCGAACCCGCGTCCGTTGTAGCTGACCAGTCGGGGTTTTAGCCGTTCGAAATAACTGAAAAAGCCTTGCAGCAGCTGTTTCTCGTTGAACCCGGCCTCGCCCCCGGTCCTGAGCTCCTTGAGCAAATAAACCTCGCCGGGGCCATCCCGTTCCAGCTCGGCCTCTAAAAAGCTGATGGCGACGACCTTGTGGAAGGGCTGGCGCGGAAAGGAGTTTTTGCCGCCGGTGATTTCCAGATGATAGCGTTCAAGTTCGGCCCGTCTTGCGATAATATCAGGATCATCAAAACCGGTCAGGTTGGGCACCGCATCGGTGTCGGGCACGGTCTCGATATCGAACACGAAGAGGTTTTGATGCTGCATGTGCTTGTTCCCTGTCCTGTTATCGTGAGATAAACTGACCATACGTCGAATCTTAATTTTAAACATCGAAGACCGAAGAGAGAGAGTCCATGAAAAACCTCGGGGCGATGATGCAAACAGCCCAGAAAATGCAGGAGAAGATGACGCTCCTGCAAGAAGAACTGACCAAAACCGAAGTCACCGGGAGCTCCGGCGGCGGTATGGTCGAGGTCACCTTGAGCGGCAAACATGAAACCCGGCGCGTGAAAATCGACCCATCCCTGGTCAATGCGGACGATGTCGGCGTGCTGGAAGACCTGATTGCAGCAGCCTTCAACGATGCCAAGGGCAAGGTCGAAAAAGTGACGGCCGATAAAATGGCGGAAGTCACCGGTGGCCTGCAATTGCCGCCGGGCATGTCTTTGCCGTTCTGAGTAATGGGGCGATGGCTGAAAACGATATCGATCGCCTGATCCATCTATTGGCCAAACTGCCGGGGCTGGGCCCCCGTTCGGCCCGTCGTGCCGTGTTGCATTTGATGAAAAAACGGGATTCCCTGATGGTCCCGTTGTCGCGGGTTCTGGATGATGCGATTGACAATATCGTTCATTGTTCGACCTGCGGCAATCTTGATGCCCGTGACCCCTGCGGCGTTTGTGCCAATCCCAAACGCAACGATGCCATCATATGCGTCGTCGAAGACGTCGCCGACCTTTGGGCGCTGGAACGTTCGCCGGCGTTTGCAGGCAAGTTCCATGTGCTGGGGGGCTCGCTCTCGGCATTGGATGGCGTCGGACCGGAAGACCTTAACATTGCCGAACTGATTACCCGCGCCCAGACTGAAGCGGTCACCGAAGTGATCCTGGCGACCAATGCCACGGTCGATGGCCAAACCACGGCCCATTATATCGCCGAACGGATGGCCGATTGTAATGTGCGCATATCGGGCCTGGCCCACGGTGTGCCCGTTGGCGGCGAGCTTGATTATCTCGACGAAGGCACCTTAAGTGCGGCGCTTAAAGCGCGGCACGATATCTGAACAGGTCAATTGATCCCGTTGGCGCGCTGCACCTCGCGGATGTAGGCGATCAACGGGCGGACTTCTTCTTGCATCACCTTCGGTTGCGTCGGCATGGGGCCGAATTTCCAATGATGTTGGCGCACTCCTTTTGATATAGCGTTGACGATGGCGCCATTGGCGTGATGGCCGGGGCGGTAAAAAGGATGAATCAGGGGCGGTCCATCGGACGATCCGCCAGCGTTTTCCCCGTGGCAGTCAACGCACACCCGATTAAAGGTCTTTTCTCCTGCAGATGCCGTTTCTGACAGGGTCGGGACGATCACCGACACCGTATGATCTTCGGTCTCGGGGCCTATAATCAGCCAGCCGACCAGGCCCAGTGCCACGACGATGCCGATCATGGTGGTTTTCGTCGATCGGTGAATGACGACGTTACTGCCTTGCGGGGGTGTCGCCTGCGAGGCGGATCCGGATTTTTTTATGCGTTTCTTGTTGCTGGGCATGGCGCTGGGTTAATCCTTTGTACCGGGGAAAGGGACCAGCCGCGGGCCGGGCTCTTCACTTTGGATCTCGATGTCTTTTAGATCCTGGGCCGGGCCGTCTTTGCCCAGTTCGATGTCTTCGATGTGATCGCCGCGTTTGACAACTTTTTTTGATGAAATTCTGATCTCCTGAATATCCTTCAGGGCCAGGTTGAAGTGGCCGTCCAGATTATCGACCCGTTTGTCCAGGCGACCGACATCGTCGAGCAATTTCCGGACCTCGACCTGGATCAGGCCTGCCTGTTCACGCATGGTGGCGTCTTTCAGTACGGCGCGCACGGTATTTAAAGTCGCCATCAGGGTGGTCGGCGAGACGATCCAGACCCGGCGGCGGAAAGATTCTTCGATGACATTGCGGAACGAGGCATGCAATTCGGCATAAACGGCTTCCGAGGGCAGGAACATCAGGGCCGATTCGGCGGTTTCGCCGGGGATGATGTATTTTTCTGCGATGTCCTTGACGTGTTTGAGGACATCGGCGCTGAAGGTTCGGGACGCCTGGACTTTTGCCGTATCATCGGTGGCATCGCGCAGGGCTTGATAGCTTTCCAGGGGGAATTTGGCATCAATCACGATGGAACCCGGCGGATTGGGTAATTTCAGCAGGCAATCGGCCCGCTTGTTATTGCCCATGGTCGCCTGGAATTCATAGGCCGATGGCGGCAGCGTCGAAGAGACAAGGTCGTTCAGTTGTATTTCGCCAAAAGCTCCGCGCGCCTGCTTGTTGGACAGGATATCCTGCAAGCTGACCACTTGCTCGGACAAATCGGTAATTTTTTTTTGTGCCGAATCGATGACCGCCAGGCGTTCGTGAAGGTCTCCCATGGTCTTGTTGGTTTTTTCAGAATGCTGGACCAGCCCGTCGCCGATCCTTTTGGACATGGCATCAAGGCGTTCTTCAAGGGTCTTGCCAAGGTGGGCCTGGGTCGCGGCCTGGGCTTCGCCCATCTGGGTCATGCGACCGGCCAGTTCGGCCTGGGCCCGGGACAGGGCTTCGTTCTGCTGTCGGCTGCGCGCACCTTCACCGCGTAAAAAGAAAACGGCGACGGCGGCGATTGCGATGGCAACGATCGCCAGGGCGAGGGGGATAAATTCCATATTGTCTATTGCCTCAGGCTTTCACGAAAATTTCCAGTTTCACAGGCTAAAGCATGTCAAGATGGCCAGTCACGGATTATTGAGGTCCCTGTGATAATATTGTTTGCTAAGGTGTTAGGATCGAAAGATTAATATTCGAGGTGTAAAGAGCTCTATGCGCGTCATTATTCATTATCTGTCGGCGATTGTTATCCTGTCGTTCTATGGTGGGCAGGTCTGCCCGTATCTGGAAAGCCTGACGGTTTCGCAACTGGTTGTTCCCATCATCGTGGCGTTCACCCTGCAGTATGGAATTCGGCGTGTGCTGATGGACGGTTACGTCGCGAAGTCGGCCCATGAGCAACAGATTTCGAAGGCCATCACGGTAGATTTCGGCCTTTTCATCGCGTCGGGCCTTGGTTTGACCCTGTTCAATGCTGTTGTTCACGATTTTCCCTTTGGCAGCGGTATGAAACAGATGGTCGGCATGACTGCTCTTGGTTTTTACGCCGCTATTGACCTGACGCTTCAGCGGCAACGGTCCCTGGTCAACGAAGTCAATCGGACCGGGCGCCACTTGCAGGTCAACGAAAACTATTTCCCTTTGTCAGGAAAATTGGGCGTGTTCGCCGCCGCCAACGTTATTTTCATCCTTGGCGTCGTTTTCCTGGTGATCAGCAAGGATCTTGACTGGTTGGCCAACGTTGGGGCAAGCATCAGCATCGAACAGGCACAGATATCTATTCTTGGTGAATTGGCCTTTGTCGTGGCGATTATTTTAGTCCACACGATCAATGTCATCATGGCCTATACCCGCAACTTGCGGAATTTCTTTGCCCACGAAACCGATATTCTCAGCCGCGCCAGCCAGGGTCATTTGGACGGATTTGTGCCCGTGGGCAGCAATGACGAATTCGGCTCCATGGCCGTTTATACAAACGAAATGGTCAGGGGACTGCGGGAATCCACGGAAGAAATCCGCCGCACACGCGATGTCAGTATCCTGACCCTGGCATCGCTGGCGGAAACCCGTGACAATGAAACCGGAGCCCATATTTTAAGAACCCAGCGATATGTCAAGGCGCTGGCCCTGCAGCTTAAGGACCATCCGGGCTTTGCCGCCGTGCTTGGACCGGAAAACAATATCGAGCTTTTATACAAGTCGGCCCCTTTGCACGACATCGGTAAAGTTGGCATCCCCGACGCCATATTGTTGAAGCCCGGCAAGTTGACGCCTGAAGAAATGCACGTGATGAAATCCCACGCAGCCCTTGGCGCGCAGTCCTTGGCTATTGCGGAACATGAGCTTGGGTCCAATTCGTTCCTGCACTTTGCAAAGGAAATAGCGCAGACCCATCACGAAAAATGGGACGGCAGTGGCTACCCCAAGGGTCTTGCGGGGACGGCAATTCCGGTGTCCGGGCGTTTGATGGCGCTGGCTGATGTTTATGACGCATTGATTTCCAAGCGAGTTTACAAGGAAGCCTTCAGCCACGAGATGGCACGGTCGATCATTGTTGAGGGCAGGGGGGCACATTTTGATCCCGATGTGATCGATGCGTTCCTTGCCGTTGAAGTCGAATTTATCCGCATAGCGGCGAATTTCAGCGATGATTCCTATACTGCCGACAGCCAAATCGGGCGTTCAGGCAAACGGAAAACCGAGCTTCTGGCGGGCGAATAGGAATTCCGCTTGTCGCCTGTCTGGACAGCGGGGCAGGCTTCTGAAATATTGTCGCTTCCTGACAACCATAATTAGTAGCCACAATGACCCTTAAGTCGATTATCGTCGCGCCTGACCCGCGCCTTAAAACCATGTGCAAGCCAATCAAAAAGGTCGATGCCGAAATTCGCACCTTGATGGACGATATGCTTGAAACCATGCACGCCGCCAATGGCATTGGCCTGGCGGCACCGCAAATTGGTGTCGCTAAACGGATTATTGTCATCGATGTGGCGCGTGAAAAAGAAGACCCCGCTCCTTTGCGCATGGCCAACCCCGAAATAATCTGGGTATCCGATGACGATGAATTGAATGAAGAAGGGTGTCTCTCTTTACCCGAGCACTATTCCGAAGTGATCCGGCCCCGCGCCGTGAAGGTGCGGTATCTTGATCATGAAAACGAAATACGCGAGCTTGATGCCGAGGGCATCCTAAGCGTATGCGTGCAGCATGAAATGGATCATCTGGACGGCGTGCTGTTTGTCGATCATATTTCGGCGCTTAAGCGCAATATGATCCTGCGCAAGTTGACCAAACAGAAAAAAATGGACGCGTCGGTCTAACCCATCGTCCTTCAGGAGACCCTGCCCGATGACATTCCGTCTAGTTTTCATGGGCAGTCCCGACTTTTCGGTGACCGCGCTGGCCGCCTTGATCGAAGCCGGGCATGACATCGCCTGCGTCTACAGCCAACCGCCCCGCCCGGCAGGGCGGGGACACAAGGAAACGCCGTGTCCTGTGCACGCTTTTGCGCTGGATCACGGCCTGAAGGTCCGAACGCCGGTATCTTTGAAGGATGAAGCAACGCAACAGGCGTTTGCAGAGCTTGATGCAGATGTCGCTGTTGTCGCCGCCTACGGCCTGATATTGCCCCCGGCAATATTGACCGCGCCCCGGCACGGTTGCCTGAACATTCATGCATCGCTGCTGCCGCGCTGGCGCGGCGCGGCGCCTATTCAGCGGGCCATCATTGCGGGTGATGCAACAACCGGGGTTACGATCATGGCCATGGATGAAGGCCTTGATACAGGCCCCATGCTGAGCGCTAAAAGCGTTGCCATTGGGCCGGACACGACGGCGACGATCTTGCACGATGCCCTGGCGGGTTTGGGGGCGACAATGATTGTAGAGGCGCTGGCAGGATTGCAGGCGGGTACCACCGCATTGCACCCCCAGCCTGAAGATGGTGCCACCTATGCTGCGAAGCTCAATCGCGACGAGGGTCGTATCGACTGGAGCCTGGCAGCCAGCGATATTGAACGCCGGGTCCGTGCTCTTAATCCATGGCCCGGGATCTGGTTTGAACACGGCGAAAAGCGCATAAAAATTCTGGCCGCCGTGGTTGGCGAGGCTCAAGGGGCGATTGCCGGTCAAGTCCTGGATGGCGAACTGGCCATCGCCTGTGGTCAAGGCAGCTTGCGGCCCACCAGGGTGCAGGTGGCCGGGCGCTCAGCGGTCGCCGTGGGCGATTTCCTGCGGGGCTATGATCTGCCGGCGGGGACCATTGTATCGTGACGTGTCTGCTATTTCCCGTCAGGCCCGCTGGGTTCTTTTAAAACCCTGAATTTTTTCGATCCCTTGTTTCATCTCCGTCAGGATGAATTCACCGCGTTTTACCGGGCCGCCGACGGCCTTCCCGGGGAACAGGCTGCCCCAGGCACCGGCCTTTACGCTCAGGGCACACAGGACACCGCCAATATATGTATGGTAGCTTTCGATCATCAATTTGATCTTATTGAACTTTTCAGCTGAAATATCGCCCCACATTTCCTGGGTTTCGGTGTTGAAACTGTTAAACTGGGCATTGATGTCGGCAATCAGGCCCTTGACCGTTCTTTCCAGCACATCGCAATTGTTCATCAAATTTTTGTCTTGTTGAAGCTGATGGTTCGCGCGAATTTCAGTCATCGCGGCAATGAACTCCCACAATACCGGCTCGATCCGGTCCAGACATTGCCGGTAATAGGACAACGACAGGAAAATATCGCCGTAGTCTTCCAGGAATGCCGGTATGTCCGCCAGTTCGATGCCCAGTTTTTCGGCCATCATGGATAGTTTCTGTCGTGCTTTATGGACGTCAGGGGCCCGAAACAGGGCGATAATATCCTCAAAAGAACTGATTTCCAGATCGTCAGAACCGTAGATTTCCTTGATCAGCGGCAGGGTGAACTTCGACATGTAGTCCGTCAGTTCGCGGGTTTTTGATTGCGACAGTTTCAGGTGTTTTTGTTCGTCGACCTTGATGCCGTGTTGGCGCAGCATGATTCGCAAGGAATACACATCGAAACTTGGGAGTTGCGCAAGCTTGCGCAGCAGAACCATGTCGGGATGACTGGAGCCATCCGGCCAGTCGAATTCGCTGCCCACTTTGCTGACATCCATCTGGCCGCTGCCGGTGTTGCGGTCATTGAAAAATTCGATAACGCTGTCGAGTCGCACATTCTTGATCATGCGGGCCCGCTTTAGCGCCGCCGTTCCCAGGGGCAGAATGGCAAGGGGCAGCACGTGCAGTGAATCACGGTCGCTATCGCTTATTGTGTTTTCGTTTTCCGTGCCCATAAATCTCTCTTTGAATACATATACGACGATCCCTTTGCGGTCTTTAACACTTCGGGGGTACAAAGGGCCATGATGCGATTCAAACTTACCATCGAATACGACGGCGCCGACTTTGTCGGCTGGCAACGTCAGGATAACGGCCTTGGTGTACAACAGGCCCTGGAACAGGCGATCACCGCTTTTTGCGGCGAACAGGTAACTGTATTTGGGGCGGGGCGAACAGATTCGGGCGTTCATGCCCTGGCCCAGGTGGGTCATTTCGACCTTGAGCGCGAAACCACCGCGTACAAAGTGTGCGAGGCCATGAATTATCACCTGAAAGACCACAACGTTGCAATTCTGGAAGCGGAAGTCGTTGACGATGAATTCCATTCTCGCTTTTCGGCGATCGGACGTTCCTATGTCTACAAGATCACAAACCGGCGCGCGCCGCTGGTTTTAGAGCGTGGCCGGAGCTGGCGACAGAAGGGAAAAATTGACGTTGTCGCCATGCACGAAGCCGCGCAAGTCCTTGTGGGCAAACACGATTTCACGACTTTCCGAGCCACCAATTGCCAGGCCGAATCGCCCGTGAAAACGTTAAGGAGGCTGGATGTTGAACGCCAGGACGAGGAAATCCGCGTGCATGTTGAAGCCCGTTCGTTCCTGCACCATCAGGTGCGTAATCTGGTTGGTACTTTGATGTTGGTTGGCCGCGGGAAATGGGGCCCTGACGACGTTGCGGCGGCACTGGCCGCTAGGGATCGGTCGGCTGGTGGCGAAACTGCCCCGGCGTGCGGTCTTTATTTGTCGGGCGTAAGCTACTAAACAGGTAATACAGCAACGAAATTCGGAACACCCTGACCCCATGACTGATATCAAACCGGACATCAAGCTGAGCCTGCAAGACCCACCTGGAAACCAGCAAGGTTCAAACGGTGATCCGACGGCAGGGCATCCCATTGCGGGATACTTCGCTGTCGCGCTGGCGTTGCTTGGCATTTTTTCCGTCGGATATGTTTTCGTGCCCCTGGCCTTCATTGCCAGCATTATCGCCCTGTTTTCCGGTCAGATCATCTGGGGTGTATTCGGCCTGTTGCTGGGCTTTGCAGGCCTGCTCACATCGCCCTTCCTGCTGGCCTTTTTAGGCATGGCCTGGCTCGCTTCGGTTGCCGGTATCTAAAGCAAGCCTTGAGCATACATATTGATGGCGAAGCTGATGACAAAATCAAAGGCAACGACACCCGCGGCGGCCGGTCCCCGGATATCCAGTGCCGTCTTGGCCACATACCAAGTGTAAAAAATGATCGCGACCATGGCCAGTAACACCAGGAATCCGCCGCCTCCCGTTAATTGACCGGTGATCGACAATATGGCGATGGGTATGTACAGGGCATTTTGCAGCACCGCCACCCAGTTGTAGGCGATGATAAATCGCACGTAGTGATGGGTTCGTTCGAACTGCCTGGCGACGCCAACCATCACAACGGGGAAGGCGACCCAGCCGATGACATAGGCGATGAATTCGACCGATATATAGCGCCCAAGCGATGTCTCAAGGTCATCCACACCGTAGCGGATCGCCATGAGCAGAAAAAACATGGGGAAAATGATCGCGGCGGCCCCGAATGACCGCCAGAACCCCTGTTCGGATACGTTGAAATACGACAGGCCACGCGCGTCAAAACGGGCCAGCCGGTAGGCACCATACAGGGCATTCAGGGCTTCATTCAGGAAGGGCATGGCGTTCGTTCTACGCGCCGAAATAAGCGTTGAGTGCGGCTTCGTAAATATCTGCGAGGGCTTCAATATCGGCCAGGTCGACGTGTTCATCGACTTTGTGGGCGGTGGCGTTTTTCATGCCCAATTCTGCGACCGGGCAGTAATTCTTGATGAAACGGGCATCAGATGTGCCGCCCGTTGTGCTTAAAATCGGGGTGATCCCGGTGACCCCGGTCGTCGCCATTTGCAGGATGTTGCTAAGGGCGCCTGGCGGCGTCAGAAAGGCTTCGCCGGAAATCGAGATATCGAGGCCATAGCGGATGTCAGCGGGGCCTGCGACACTGTCGCAGATATCGCGCATCTTTTGTTCCAGGCTGGCACCGGTATGCAGATCGTTGAAGCGGATGTTGAAGCGGGCTTCGGCCTTGGGTGGAATGACATTGGTTGCCTTGTTGCCGGTTTCCAGGGCGGTGATTTCCAGGTTCGAGGGCTGAAAATGTTCCGTGCCGTCATCCAGTTTGGTGTTGTTGATCGCCGATAGCATGGCCAGCATTGCGGGAACCGGGTTATCCGCCAAATGGGGATAGGCAACATGTCCCTGTTCGCCATAAACGATCAGATGGCCGTTCATGGACCCACGCCGGCCGATTTTAAGGGTGTCGGCGAAGGCGTCGGCACTGGTTGGTTCCCCGACCAGGCAGGCGTCCATGGTTTCGCCCCGAGCGGCCATCCAGTCCAGCACCTTGACGGTGCCGTTTATGGCGGGGCCTTCTTCATCGCCGGTGATCAGCAAGCTTATGGAACCGGTGAAGTCGGTGCCGTGGCGGTCGACAAAACGCGAAGCCGCCGCAACAAAGCAGGCGATGGCGCATTTCATGTCGACCGTGCCGCGACCAAACAGCTTGCCGTCCTGAACGTTCGCCCCGAAGGGCTCAATGCTCCAGTCATCGTGGTTGCCAATGGGCACGACGTCCGTATGTCCGGCAAAGCAGAAATTAGGCCCCTTGGTGCCAAGCCGGGCATACAGGTTTTCAACGTCGGGTGTTCCCGCCTGGGAAAACGGCAGGCGATGGCATTCAAAGCCAAGGCCCGCAAGGGCCGTTTCAAGCACGCCGATGGCTCCCTTGTCGTCAGGCGTAACGCTGGGGCAGCGGATCAGTGCTTGGGATAATTCGAGCGGGTCGATGACGCTCACCAGTATTTCCTAATCTCTCAAAAGTTCATTGATCGAGGTTTTTGAACGGGTTCTTTCATCGACTTTTTTGACAATCACCGCGCAATACAAGCTGGGCGAAGGAGACCCATCGGGCATGGTTTTATCCGACGGCATGGAGCCCGCTACGACGACCGAATAGGCCGGAACCCGGCCGTAATGAACCTCGCCGGTGGCCCGGTCGACAACCTTGGTCGAGGCGCTGATGTAAACGCCCATGCCCAGCACCGAACCTTCTTCGACGACGACGCCTTCGGCGACTTCGGCCCGGGCACCGATAAAGCAATTGTCTTCGATGATCGTCGGTCCGGCTTGCAGCGGTTCAAGCACGCCGCCGATGCCGGCACCGCCCGAAAGGTGCACATCTTTGCCGATCTGGGCGCACGAGCCAACGGTCGCCCAGCCATCAACCATGGTGCCGCTATCGACAAACGCGCCAATGTTGACAAAGGACGGCATCAGCACGACGCCCGGCGAGACATAAGCGCCACGGCGAACGACGCAATTGGGAACGGCGCGAATGCCGGACGCCCGAAATTGTTGCTCGTCCCAGCCCTGAAACTTTGACGGCACCTTGTCAAACCAGTGGGCCCCACCGGGGCCGCCGGGGATCATTGCCATGTCATTCAAGCGAAACGACAGCAGCACCGCTTTTTTCAGCCATTGATTGACGGTCCACTGGCCGACGCTCTGGCGTTCGGCGACACGGGCCTGTCCGGAATCAAGCAATTCCAGGGCGGCTTCAACGGCGTTGCGAACGTCGCCGGTGGTTTCCAGGTTGATGGTGTCGCGCGCTTCCCATGCGGCGTCGATGGTGGCTTGCAGGGCTGTATGGCTCATGGTTTTCAATCTACCGTATAATATGTTTAAAATGAGCCCAGAACATGCGTCAGCCGGGTTTGGCTGTCAATGAGTCCCTGCGAAGATTTCAGGCAGGCAATTCGATCAGCCATTCGCTCAGATTATCAAGCGTATGATCGATATAGTCATTTTCCGAGCCCTCGCGTCCCCAGAGGGTTTCGGTGCGAACCCAGACCGTGGTCATGCCAAGCTCGGCTGCCGGTTTCAAGTTGCGCGCCATATCTTCAACCATGACCGACCGCCGAGGATCGATTTTGTGTCGTTCGACCAACTGTTTGTAAACGTCGGGTTCGGGTTTGGGCACGAAGCCCGCGTCGGCAATATCAAACACGCCTTCGAAATGGTGGGCGATGCCAAGCCGCGCCATCACCCTGTTGGCATGATCGCACGATCCATTGGTGAAGATGATCTTGCGCCCTTCCAGGCTGGCCAGGGCCGTATCAAGCGCGGGGTCGGAGGCGATGACGCCAAGATCAATATTGTGAACATGGTCCATGAAAAGGTAGGGATCAATATCGTGGCAGCTCATCAGCCCGCGCAAGGTTGTCCCGTATTCCTGGAAGTAGCTTTTTTGTACGCGGAATGCCTCGGTTTCATCGACGTTCAGAAAATCGCCGATGAATCCGGTCATGCGGGCGCTGATCTGACTGAACAAATTGCTTGAGGCGCAGTATAGCGTGTTGTCCAGGTCAAAGACCCAGGTTTCCATTTTTCGAAGGTCGGTATTTCCCATGGCTCTATTTGTGGCGATGTCGCGGGATCATTACAAGTGTCGATGCAATCTTTTTCACTAAGGCGTGGCTTGAATTTTTCCTTATTTCTGTCTAGCCGAACCCACTCAAATACAGGTAAGGTATGGGATTGGAACGTGGGTGGACGATTGGACCGTATTTGGTGTCGCCGGGGGGCAACGCGAATGGAGACAAATGTCGAAGGATAGATTTGTAGACGAAATTGGGATTACGGCACTGGGAGACGGCGTTGATCCTATGGCGGGGCTACTTGATAGCTATCCCGATGCCGCCGTTATCGTTCTTGGCGATGTAACCGTCATCGCGGCCAATGAAAAAGGTAAGGTATTGAAAACCTTACTTGATCATGGCGAAATTTCTGAAATACCGGGAATGATTTCCGAGGCCGATGCCAAAAAGCAGGTCATCGTCGGGTCGGTCATGTTATCGGGTAGCAAAGGTGAAATATTTTTAGATATCACCGTTGTGCCCCTGTCTGAAAACGGTTCTGCTTCAAGTGCCCGCTACATGGTGTTGTCGCACGACGTGACGATGGAGCGAAATTTGCGTTCGGCCCTGGTTGAATCGCGGCAGCGCTACAAAGACCTTGTCGAGGTTTCCAGTGATTTTTCCTGGGAAGTCGGTCAGGACGGAACCTTCAGTTTTGTCTCGCCATCGGGTGTGTTGGGCTTTACGCCTGAGCAATTGGTTGGGAAAGAACCTAAAACTTTTGTGCTCAATGCGGAAGATTACAACCCCCTGCTTTTCTTGAGTGATCGAAACGAACGAAACGTTGAAATCTGGATGCGGACATCCAGGGGCGATAGCGCATGTGTGGTCGGATCAAGTCGGCCGCTGACCGGTCCCGACGGGCAATGGATGGGGGCCCGGGGGATTTGCCGTGATGTTACGGTCGAACGTGACCGGGAAGCGGCGCTTCGCAGCGCCCGCGAACGCGAACAACTGCTCAATCGTATCGTCAGGTCCATCCGCGACGAAGTCGACCCCCTGAATATGCTCAATAAAGCAGCAGCGACGACGTCGCAGGCGCTGGGGGCGTCAGGCTGTCGCATCTACCGTCACGATGAAGAACAAGGACTCGTGCTTGCCGCGGAATACGGGAATTTGGGCGTGCCTGAAGAAGAAAAACAGTTCCTTGCCAAACTGGGTGTCGAAGGCACGACTATTTCCGTGCTCGCCGGTCCGTGGCGGGTGCTTATCACCCCGACTCACTATCGGCAGGAAATGAACGGTGCCATTTGCATCTGGAAGCCCCTTGAAGACAGTGATTGGGATACCAACTACTTTATCCTTTTAGGAGATGTTGCCAACCAGATCGGCATTGCCAATGAACAATCGGCTAATCATGAGCGTATCGTTAATTTGTCCAGAACCGACGGCATGACCGGACTGTTGAACCGACGGGCGTTTTTTGAAGACGAATTGCCCCGGCGGTTTGCACGGTTGGAAAGAGACGGTCAGGGTGCAGCACTTTTCTATCTGGACATGGACAACTTCAAACAGGTCAACGATGTCCACGGCCATCAACGAGGCGATGAAGCGATATTTTGCCTGCGTGAAGTCATGCTCGAACATTCAAGACCTGGTGATGCGCTGGTCCGGTTAGGTGGTGACGAGTTCGCCATGTGGCTCGACGGGATGTCGCCGGAAGTCGCCATCGAACGGGTCGAGACCATACTGGAGGGCAGTCAATGCCTGCGCGAGTTTTCCGGCGACGAAATGAAACCCCTTGGCGTATCGATCGGCGTTGCCATGTATGACCCGGCCGAAAATGAAACCCTGGAATCTTTGGTCGCGCGCGCAGATAGCGCAATGTATGACGCCAAAAAACATGGTAAAGGCGGCTATCGGATCGCCCCTCCCGCCACCGATCCGGCTCAAAACAAGAACGGATCATCGTAACCATGTCTCTTGAACAAACGATAAGCTACGAAGAAGCAAAAGAAATGGTCCTGCATGAGGACCCGGAAGTTCGCAAGAAACTGGCCGCGCGCGGTGATGTCAGCCCCGAAATATTGTATTTTCTGGCCGAGGACAAATCGGCCGAAGTGCGGCAGACCGTAGCAAAGAATGCCAAGGCACCGCGCCAGACTCACAGCCTGTTAGCCCAGGATGAAGATGCCGATGTCCGTTGTGGACTGGCGGAAAAACTGTCCCGTATCGCCCCGGAATTGAGTGACGATGATCGTGACAAAATTCGGCAGAGCACCAACGAGGTCTTGGGAATACTGGCCCGCGACCAGATATCCATGGTTCGTCAGATCCTCTCTGAAACGCTCAAGGATGTGGCCAATGTTTCGCCCGACGTGGTCAAGCGGCTGGCCATGGATAGCGAAATTGAAGTCGCCGGACCGGTATTGGAATATTCACCGGTTCTGACCGACGATGACCTGATCGAGATCGTTAATTCGGGACCGGCCCATGGTGGCCTGGGTGCGGTCTCGCGGCGTAGCGGCGTCAGTGAGTTGCTGGCCGATGCTATTGTTGCTACGGATGATACGAGCGCGATTGCCGATCTGCTCGGCAACGATACGGCGCAAATTCGCGAACAGACGCTCGATGACCTGATCGACCGGGCTGACAATATCGACCTGTGGCATGCGCCTCTGGTCAGTCGACCGACATTGCCCCCCGGAGCGGTGACCAGACTTGCCCGTTTCGTCGCCGATGATTTGCTTGACCAGTTGACGGCGCGGGATGATCTCGACGCGGAAACACTCAACGCTGTCAAGTCCATGGTTCGCCGCCGGATTGATGCGGCCCCGGACAAGAGCGGTGGTGAAAATTCCGATATTCCCGGCGTCGAACCACCGATCGAAGTTGCCCAACGATTACTTGCCGCGGGGCGCCTGGATGCGAAAGTTCTCTCCAAGGCGCTGGCATCGGGCGACAAGTCCCTGATTTTGGCATCTCTTTCGGTGCTGACCGGGTTGTCGTTGCCCATCATTAAAGAGGTTTTTTCCTCGCACAGCGCCAAGGGGGTTGTGTCTTTGGTATGGAAAGCCCGGTTGCCCATGCAGTTGGCGGTGCAGGCGCAACAACGTATGGCCGGAATAGCCCCTGGTGAAATTATCGAGGCCACGGAAAATGGTGATTTTCCGTTCACAAATGATGAAATGGACTGGCAAATCTCGTCTTTTAGCGACGGCATCGAAAAATAGAATTAAAATGCGCAAATCAAGCGTGACTGTTAGATAAACAAGGGCGAGAATACTGAATGAAGGGCCTTAAAGAACTGCTTGGCGGAATGTTCAAGTCCGGCAAAATTCCTTATGAAAAAGCCAAGGAAATGGCTCGCCACCAGGATGTAGCAGTGCGCCTCGAGCTCGCTGGACGCGAAGACCTGAAGCCGGAAATTCTTTATTACCTGGCCGAAGATGACGACGTTGGTGTGCGCCGCGTCATTGCCGCCAATGCCGCGGCACCCCGTCTTGCCGATTTATTGCTGGCTGGTGATGCCGATCACGAGGTTCGTGTTGGGTTGGCCGAAAAAATTGCCTTGTTGGCACCGGGCCTGTCGTCAGATGAACAAGATAAAATTCGTAAAATGACCTATGAGGCCCTGGAAATTCTGGCCCGTGACCAGGTTACAAAAGTTCGTCAGATCATCGCCGAAACCCTGAAGGATGTTGCTGACGCCCCCGCCAAGGTGATCCAGAATTTGGCCCGTGATGCAGAGTTGGTGGTCTCTGCCCCGATCTTGGAATACTCACCGGTTCTAACCTCCGATGATCTGCTTGAAATTATCGCCAGTGATCCCGTGCATGGCGCACTTTTTGCGGTCTCTCGCCGCCGCAACATCGACAATAGGATTTCTGACGCGATCGTTCGTACCGACAGCACGGAAGCCATTGCCGAACTTCTGGGAAACGACAGTGCTCAAATTCGTGAAGAGACTCTCGACCGGATTATCGACCGCGCAGCCGATGTTGAAGAATGGCATAAACCCTTGGTCGTACACCCGAAATTACCATCAGGTGCGGCACCAAAGCTGGCGCGCTTTGTTGCTGAAAATCTTCTCGATATCCTGACGGCTCGTCGAGATCTGGATTCTGAAACCGTCGCAGAGGTTCGCGATATCGTTAACCGACGACTGGATGAAAGCGATGGCAAAGACGATACCGCGATCGACGCAATAGGCGGCGAACATTTGAAAAAAGCCGCCAAAATGCGAAAAAAAGGCACCCTGAACCACGACGCGATCAATGCTGCGCTGCAGTCAGGAGAATACGAGTTTATCGCGGCGGCCCTGGTCGAACTATCAGGCCTGAGCTCTGCCACCGTCATGCAAGCGGTATCCGGGCGCAATGCCAAAGGTATCGTGGCCGTTGCCTGGAAAGCCAAACTACCTTCATGGGTCGTCGAACAATTGCAGCTCAGATTGTGTCGTATTCCAAGGAAAGACGTACTGACGGCCCCGGAAGGCGCCGACTATCCGCTAACGGAAGAAGAAATGATCTGGCAGCTGGATTTCTTGTCGGACCTGGCCAAGAAGACCTAACGCATACACGTGACCGCGGCTTGATTAATTCGGCAGGATCAGTGTTCCGGCGCCGTGCTCGGTGAACAGTTCCAGCAGCAGGGCATTCGGTACCCGTCCATCAATGATGACGGCTCCGTCGACGCCCTCATCAATGGCGTCGAGGCACGTTTCGACCTTCGGGATCATACCGCCATGAATAGTACCGTTTTCGATCAGTTTGCGGGCGTCCCTGACCTTTAATTCCTTGATCAATACGCCGTCTGCATCAAGCACACCGGCAACATCGGTTAACATTAACAAACGCTTGGCGCTCAAAGCCGCGGCGATCGCGCCGGCGGCTGTATCGGCATTGACATTGAGGGTCTCGCCGTTGGGGCTGATGCCAATTGGTGCGATTACCGGGGTAATGTCGGATTCTTCAAATATATCCAGAACATGGGTCGTGATGCTGGCTGGTTCACCGACCAGGCCTAAATCCATGATGCGTTCGATGTTGGAATCCGGATCACGTTTCGTGCGCCGCAGTTTTTCAGCCACGATCAGGTTCCCGTCCTTGCCCGACAAGCCAACCGCCAGGCCGCCTGCGCCATTGATGGCGGACACGATGTGCTTGTTTATGCTGCCGGACAGCACCATTTCGACAATTTCAACGGTTTCTTTGTCGGTCACCCGCAGTCCTTCGATGAACTCGCTTTTGACCTTCAATCGATCGAGCATTGCGCCAATTTGCGGGCCGCCACCATGAACAACGACAGGGTTGGCGCCGATTTGACGCAGCAGCACGATGTTGCGCGCGAACAAATGAGCCAGGTCGTCATCACCCATGGCGTGGCCGCCATATTTGATGACCAGGGTTTGCCCGCTGTGACGCCGCATGTAGGGCAGGGCCTCAGAAAGCGTTGCCGCCTGCGCCAGCCAATGTTCCCGCGATTTGTCCTGATCACTCATTATTGCAACCTAGCCTTCAAGGGCCAGGGCCGCAAGGGCGGCGCGCAGGGTATCAATGCCGGTTCCCTTAGCGCTGGATGTGCTAATCAGCAAGGGATATGCGGCGACGTGGGTGGCCATTTCGCGCGCCGTATCGGCCTGTCGTTTGGTCAATTCTTCGGCACTGATTTTGTCGCACTTGGTCAGGACGACCAAATAGGAAACAGCCGCCTTGTCCAGCATGCCCATAACATCGCTGTCATTGGTCTTGATCCCGTGGCGGGCGTCGATCAGCAGGCAGGTGCGCCGCAATGGTACGCGCCCTTGCAAATACCGACCAACCAGTTCAGTCCATTGCCGCACGCTTTCTTTGGGGGCCCTGGCGTAGCCGTAACCCGGTAAATCGGCGATGCTCAGGCGACCGCCCAGTTCAAAAAAATTGAGCTGCTGTGTGCGCCCGGGCGTGTTGGATGTGCGCGCCAGGGTCTTGCGGTTGGTCAATGCGTTAATCAGGCTCGACTTGCCCACATTTGATCTTCCCGCAAAGGCAATTTCCGGCAGGCCCTTGTCGGGCAGGTCGTTAAGCGAAACGGCACCGAGCAGAAACGTACATTCTTTGGCAAAGAGCAGGCGCCCGGCTTCGATTTCGGCGTCGTCCGGATGCGTGTGGGTTTCAGGCGAGGTCATGGGGCGTCCTTATTTGACTCCCATTTTCATCATGATCGCCTTTTGCTGGAGGATCGAAAGCGAGTTGTTCCAGGCCCAGTAAATGACCAGTCCGGCAGGGAAACGAGCCAGCATGATCGTGAATATGATCGGCAAAAACAAGAAGATCTTGGCCTGAATCGGATCGGCAGGCGGCGGATTGAGCTTCTGTTGCAAGAACATGGTCAGGCCCATAAGCAACGGCCAGAATCCGATCAACATGGGTTCGGGTAAAATATCGGCGGCACCCCAGTTGATCAGTCCAAACAATTCGAACACGATGGTCGGGTCCGGTGCCGAAAGATCCTGAATCCAGCCAAAGAACGGCGCATGGCGCATTTCGATGGTTACAAACAGCACCTTATAGAGCGCAAAGAACACCGGAATTTGCACAATCATTGGCAAGCAACCTGCGGCGGGATTGGCCTTTTCACGTTTATACAGCGCCATCATTTCCTGGTTCAGGCGCATTTTGTCTTCACCGAAGCGTTCCCTGAGCTTGACCATTTCAGGTTGCAGCTTCTTCATCTTGCTCATTGCCTTGTAGGACTTGTTGGCAAGCGGGAAGAACAAGATCTTGATCAGAACCGTCAGCAGCAGGATGGCGACGCCAAAGTTTCCGACGTGTTCCTGAATCCAGATCATGGTGTAGAAAATCGGTTTGGTCAGGAAGTAAAACCAGCCAAAATCGATGGCCAGGTCAAACCGGGCGACGCCCAGGGATTCTTCATAGGCATCAAGTTTTTTGACTTCCTTGGCACCTGTGAACAGATGCGAGGTCGCTTCGCCCGATGTCCCCGGTGCGATGGTGAGCGGTGTGCCCAGGAAATCGACCTGGTATTTTTCATGGCCATCGTCATTGCGATATGTGAAACGGGTGCTGACCGGCATCTTCTGATCCGGTACCAGGGCAACGAGCCAGTACTTATCGGTGATCCCCAACCAGCCGCCGGTGGTGTCATTTGAGACGACATTTTTTTCTTTAATGTCGTCGTAGTCGACTTCCTGAAGCGTTCCATCGAAAACGCCAAGCAAACCTTCATGAAGAATGTAAAAATTCGTGACCTTGGGCGTGTCATGGCGGGACACCAGGCCGTAGGAATGCAACGTCACGGTGGCTGTGCTGTTGTTGATCACACGCTGGGTTACCGAGAACATATAATTCTCGTCAATGGCGATGATACGTTCAAACAGCAAACCTTCGCCGTTGTCCCAGCGCAGTGTCACGGGCTTTTCTGTGCTCAGGTTTGAAGAACTGGCGGTCCACAGGGTGGTTGCATCGGGGACTTTAGCGCCGTTTCCGACCCACCCGTAGTCAGTGAAATAGGCGCCCTTTGCGCCGCTGGGGCTCAGCAATACGATGGGGGGGCTGCTTTTATCCAGCTCTTCATGATAGTCCGACAGGGTCAGGTCGTCGATTCGGGCGCCAACCAGCGAAAGTGATCCGTGAACTCTTGACCCATTAATCGTAACGCGCGGGCTTTGCGCCAAAGCCGCGGCGGAGGCCTGCTTTTGTTCGGCGCTGCTGGTGACGATTGCACCACCGGAAGCCGCGAGCCCGGGGATAGAAGGAGCCTGCATGTCGCTTGAGGCCGAAGGGGTGGCCGGGTTCGAGGTTTGATCCACAGCTTGCCCGGCAGTTTCCTGCCCGGGGACTGGGGGATAGCGCCATGACGAATAAAGTTCGAAGCCAAGCAAAATGACGATGGAAAAGACGACCGCCAAGATCAGATTTTTATTATCGTTCATTTATTCACGTTCCAACGTCATAAATTCTCAGTGAGCATGGGTGCAGGCATGATGCTTGCGGGCTTCTTCGTCAGCGCGAATAGCCAATTTTGAGCCGGGGACAGGGTCAAAATCCGACCCTCCCCAAGGATGGCAGCGGGCAATGCGTGTAAGGGCCAACCAGCCACCTTTTAATACGCCGTGATGGCCAAAGGCATCGATCGCGTAGGACGAGCATGTTGGATAAAACCGGCAGGTTCCCGGCATAACGGGTGAAATCAAGAGTTGATAGCCGCGCACGAGGCCTTGAAGCAGCATTACCAGCGGCTTTCCGATCAGATCGCGTGCCATTTTGACTGCTGCCATAATCCAATTGCCATTCGCTTAAGGGATTAACAAATTCGCGGCCATCCTATGACGGACGGCTAGCGGTAAGCACCCATTTTTTTTAATGCCGTTTCAAGGTCGCTCAGTATATGGGAAAAAGACCGCTTGATCGTTCCCTGGCGACCGATAATAACGAAGTCATGGCCACCTCTTGCGTGTTCGCCCATGATCAGGTCTGCTGCTGCGCGCAAGCGACGGCGAACCCTGTTACGGCGTACAGCATTGCCAACTTTGCGACTGACCGTGAAACCGACGCGGGCATTTGTCGCATCACTTTCCGAATCATTGCGACGACGAATCTGCAAGATCAAGCCCGTCGCCACCCATTTTTTCCGGGTGGCGGCAACCCGTAAGAATTCCGGCCGCTTTTTCAAGCGCGGTATTCCAACAGGAACTGGCGTGACCCGATCGGTCATGGGCAAGGCCGCAGTCTATCATATCCTGATCGTTCGACCCGTCCGCAGACGGGGTGCCAACGATCAAGCAGACAGGCGTTTGCGGCCCTTGGCGCGGCGGGTGGCCAAGATACGACGGCCGCCGACGGTTGACATACGGTTACGAAAACCGTGGCGACGTGCTCGGACAAGCCGACTAGGTTGAAAAGTACGCTTCAAAGGACCTACTCCCGGGGAAAAACAAGCCCGGTGTATAGGGTCTTGGCCGGATTAAGTCAACGCCGCTAACGCCCAAAAAGATGATATTAAGTGATCAATTGATGCCATTGGCCATTTGATCAATGGTAACGCAAAGGTGACTGGCCTAATGATAGGTAGTTTCCTTATAAACAAGAGTGTAACAAAGAATACGTAATTCGCTGGAATTCCAACCGGTTAGCAACAAAAATCCATTGTGAGAAAACGACGTGACACCCCGATGAACGAACAGACGACGACTGATAACGGAAAGAAACTGACATTCAAGCGTCTGTTGCCTCTTTGCGTCATCGGCGCCCTTTGCATTCCGTTTTTTACCCTGGGGTACGCAGATTATTTGTCTTTCGAGGCGTTGAAGGCAAATCGCGGAACCGTTATGGCCTGGACCGAAGATCATTACATACTAGCTGTGTTGGCGTTTATCGGTGCTTATATCTTGGTTATCAGCATGTCTCTTCCTGGTGGCATTTGGCTGACTATGATGGGGGGGTTCCTGTTTGGCACGATAGAATGCACTGTCTATGTGGTTTTCGGGGCGACCATCGGGGCGACCGTCATATTTTTGGCGGCGCGGTATGCCTTTGCCGATTATTTGCGTGCAAAAGCCGGAGCTTCGGTTCGAAAAATGGAAGATGGATTTCGCGAAAACGCACTGAGCTATCTGCTGTTTTTGCGCCTGGTACCGGCATTTCCCTTCTGGCTGGTCAATCTGGTCCCGGCGTTTATCGGCGTGCCGGTGGGCACGTACATGGTGGGTACTTTTGTTGGCATCATTCCCGGCACCTTCGTTTTTGCCAGCGTCGGCAGCGGGTTGGGCGAAGTGTTTGACGGTGGTGGCGAGCCTGACCTTGGCATTATTTTTACGCCGGGCGTCCTGTTCCCCATCATTGGCCTGGCCGTGTTGGCGTTGATTCCCGTTTTTTATAAAAAATTCACAAACAGGCCAACCTGATATAACTCTCAAAGGCTTGTTCTTACCAATCAGGAGTACGAGATGACTGCGGGGGAGCTGATTGAAGTCGATATCTGCGTCATCGGTGCCGGTTCCGGGGGGCTGTCGGTGGCTGCGGGGAGTTCGCAGATGGGCAGTTCGACCGTGCTGGTCGAAAAAGGCGTCATGGGCGGCGATTGCCTGAATTATGGCTGCGTCCCGTCCAAGGCTTTGCTGGCGGCGGGACATGCCGCGCAAGCCGTGCGCGAAGCCGCGGGGTTTGGCGTCAGCGCGGGCGAGCCTAAAATCTCATCCGCTTCGGTTTATGGCCATGTCCACGGCACCATTGCGGCAATTGCGCCGCATGATTCCATCGAACGGTTCGAAGGGCTGGGTGTCAGGGTTTTGCAGGGCGAAGCCCGCTTTAGCGGCCCAAACGAGGTATGCGTTGGCGACAAAACCATCCGGGCCAGACGCTATGTTGTCGCCACCGGGTCTTCGCCGTTCATCCCGCCAATCCCCGGGCTGGATCAGGTTCCCTTCTACACCAACGAGACGATTTTCAATGGGCCGGATCTGCCAAAAGAATTGATCATCGTTGGCGGCGGCCCCATCGGGATCGAACTGGCCCAGGCGCACCGGCAACTGGGCGCCAAAGTCAGTGTTCTGGAAATGGCGAAAATCATGCCGGGCGATGATCCGGAATTGGTTGACGTAGTTGCCCGAAAGTTGGCCGAAGATGGTGTTCAAATCTATCAGGGTGCCGATATCACCCGGGTCGAAAAGACAGCGAACGGGTGCGCCATTACTTTTATACAGGACGGCGCCGAACAACGGCTCGACGGCACCCATTTGCTGATTGCAGCGGGGCGACGGGCCAATGTCGCCGGGCTGGGGTTGGAAAATGCCGGTATTGAGTTTTCGGCCCGCGGAATTGATGTCAACGCGCGTCTGAAGACCACAAATCGCAAGGTGTTTGCCATTGGGGATGTTGCCGGGGGCGCTCAATTCACCCACGTTGCTGGCTATCAGGCGGGTATCGTTATTCGAAACGCCTTGTTCCGGCTTCCGGCGAAGGTCGATTACCGGGCCGTGCCCCGCGTTACTTACAGTTCCCCGGAACTGGCCCAGGTCGGCCTTACCGAGGCGCAGGCAAAACAACAATATGGTGATGTTCGCGTCTTGCAGAGCTCGTTTGAAGGCAATGACCGGGCACGGGCGGAACGCCAGAACAAGGGGTTTATTAAGGTTGTGACGACGACGAAGGGGCGAATTCTGGGGGCCGGTATGGTCGGGCCCCACGCCGGGGAATTGATCCAGACCTGGGTGCTGGCATTGTCAAAGAATATGAAAATTGGTGACATGGCGTCGATGATAGCGCCCTATCCAACACTTGGCGAAATTTCAAAACAAACCGCAGGAAGTTTCTTCACGCCCTCTCTGTTTTGCGAGCGCACCCGTAAAATTGTCCGATTCTTGCGTATTTTCGGCTAGGCTGCCCTGAAATGGATAAAGATGATAAACCAATCCCCACGGCGATGACGGGTCTGTCGGCACGGCTTTTGGTTCTGACCATCTTTTTTGTTATGCTGGCCGAATTCCTGATCTATACGCCTTCCGTATCCCAGTACCGCAAAAACTATCTGGAACAGCGCATCGCCACCGCCCATGTGGCCGTGCTGGCGCTTGAAGCGACACCGGACAATATGGTCAGCCCGGAACTGGAAGAAGAATTGCTGTACCATGCCGGTGCTTATGCCGTGGCGCTTAAACTGCCCAATCGCCGGGTATTGTTGCTGGCCAAGGATATGCCGCCCGGGGTCGATGTTACGTTTGATCTGCGTCAGGGCAGTTTTCCCATGTGGATCAGTGATGCCTATTCGGCCATGTTCCGCGATGATAACAGGGTTATGCGGGTGATCGGCGAATCGCCGAAATCACCGGGTGTGAGTGTGGAAATCGTCATTGATGAAGCACCCATGCGAACGGAAATGCTGGGTTTTTCGTCTCGAATTTTACAACTTTCCATCGTTATCTCTCTGCTGACGGCGGGCCTTGTCTATCTTAGCCTGCTCTTCATGATGGTCCGGCCCATGGGGCGCATCACGCGGGCCATGATCAGGTTCCGTCAGGACCCGGAAGACATATCACGAACGATCAGGCCAAGTGGCCGGCAGGACGAAATAGGCGTTGCCGAATCCGAATTGGCGCACATGCAAAAAGAACTGCATGCGGCGCTGGCCCAAAAAACGCGCCTGGCGACGCTTGGCGCTGCGGTGGCTAAAGTTAACCATGACCTGCGCAACAGTCTGGCCACGGCGGTCCTTGTTTCTGACAGGCTGGCCGATATTGACGACCCGGAAGTAAAAAAGGTAACGCCTCGCCTGTACCGGGCCATCGACAAGGCCATTAATCTGTGTAGCCAGACCCTGAACTATGTCAGCGGCGGCATCGGTCAGTTGGATCCATCACCGTTTCATCTGAGCGAGTTGATCAGCGAAGTGTTCGCATCCTTGCGCGCCGGGGTGTCTGTTGGCGAGGGCTCTGGTCCTCTGGAATTAACCTGCGAAATGATCAATGGCGTGGCGTTTGAGCTTGATATCAAAGCCGACCGGCGTCAGCTGTTTCGTGTCTTCGAAAACTTGCTTCTCAATGCCGTTCAAGCCGGTGCCACGACGATTCGGGTTACAGCCAAGGTGTCAGGCAAAAAAATTGAAATTGATGTCGACGACAATGGTTCGGGCATGACCGAAAAATCCCAGACAAAATTGTTCGAACCCTTTACCGGGTCCAGTCGCGATGGCGGCACCGGGTTGGGGTTGGTCATCGCCAGAGACATCGTGCGCAATCATGGCGGCGACCTAAGTTTGAAATCTACTGGGCCGACAGGCACGTGTTTTGGGATCAGTTTGCCGCAGGGTGGTTGAATGAAAAGCCAGAAGAAGCCGGATGTTCAAACGTTTGTGAAAGGTCAAGGATGAGGTCTCGTGCATCAATCGTACGACTGTTGGTTCTGCTCGTTATTGTCTTGTCGCCGGGGGTTTCCCACGGGGCGCCCAAGGCCGACTTGTGGCCACGATGGGCAGCCCACGACGCGGCGTCACACGAGCGCGTCGACCACGACGTGTGGAACCGCTTCCTCAAAGACCACGTTGAGGCATCCGAAGACGGCGTAAACCGGGTTGGCTATGCCGCCGTGGAGGCACCCGGCAAGGATGCCCTGCGTGGCTATGTCGACATGCTGTCGGGTATAGCCGTCAGCACCCTTAACCGGGGCGAGCAGATGGCGTACTGGATCAATCTTTATAACGCCCTGACGGTGCGGGTCATTCTTGATCACTATCCGGTTAGCAGCATCCGCAAGATAAATATTTCGCCGGGCTTTTTTTCGTCAGGCCCGTGGGGGAAAAAACTGGTTACGGTTGAAGGCGAAAAGGTAAGTCTGGATGATATTGAACACAGGATACTGAGACCCGTGTGGCGGGACGCGCGAATCCACTATGCCGTCAACTGTGCGTCTATTGGCTGCCCCAACCTGTTGCCCCGTGCTTTTACTGCTGATGAAATGGAAGCCCTGCTTGATAAGGCGGCGCGCGATTATGTTAATCATCCCCGTGGTGCCCGTATTGAAGACGGCAAACTTTATGTGTCGAGTATTTACGAGTGGTTCAAGGCCGATTTTGGCGGTACCGATCAAGGGGTGATCGATCATCTGCGTCAGTATGCGGCGCCCTCTCTGCAGGGGCAGTTAGAAGGCGTCACCGCGATTGCTGATGATGTCTATAGTTGGGCATTGAACGAGCGCTGAGAGAGCCTTTTTTGCCGTTTCAAGCCGTTTTGGTTGCGGGTTGGTCAGGCTACGCCTAATCCCCCAACGCGACACCTTCGCGGCGATAATCGGCGCCGCCGATCAGTTGGCCATCCCTGATGCGAATGCCATGCAGGCCGCTGGTCATGGCACGAACCCGAACAGTGTGGCCAAGGCCTTCCAAAGACGTTTTCAAATCGGTCAGGCCCGTCCCCAATTCCAGGTCGGTCGGGCCATTGCGATTGGTGAAGTGGGGCAGGTCGATGGCTTTTTGGATGTCGTAGTCCCAGTCCAGTGCCGCGATCAGGGTTTTGGCGACATATCCTATGATGTTTGATCCGCCGGGCGAACCGATCGCCATGACGACTTTGCCGCTTCCGTCAAACACCAGCGTCGGGGCCATGGAACTGCGGGGGCGCTTGCCGGCTTCGACGGCGTTGGCGACGGGGCCTTGTTCGTTTTCTGGCCTGAACGAAAAATCGGTCAATTGATTGTTAAGCAGGAAACCATCTGTCATCAGTCGCGAGCCAAACGCATTTTCGATGCTGGTGGTCATGGAAACGGCATTGCCATCCCCGTCAATGACGCTCAGGTGGGTTGTTGAAATGCCGGGGGCATCGCCCGACGGGGCGAAATTCCAGGCACCGCTCAAGCCCGGCATGCCGGGGGGGGCGGGGGTGTTTGCTTTGCCCGGCAATATTTCAGCGGCCCGAAGCTCAAGATACCCCGGATCAAGCATGCCGGTTGTGGGCACAGGAATGAAATCAGGGTCGGCAATGTAAATCGCGCGGTCGGCGAAGGCCAGGCGCGAGGCCTCGGCAATCAGATGTACGGTCTTTGCATCAGGAAGCTCATCTTCCTTCGGCTTCATAGAGGCCAGATCGAAATATTGCAAAATTCCCAGGGTTTGCAGGGTGGAAATGCCGCCCGATGACGGTGGCCCCATACCGCATACCAGCCATTGACGGTAAAACAGACATACCGGGTCGCGTTTTTTTGCCTGATAGTTTTTCATGTCGTCGAGGGAAAGGCTGCCGGGGTTGACGGAAGCGGAAGCAATTGTTTTGCTGATCGATTGGGCGAGTTGACCGCCATAAAAGGCATCTGCACCCTGGGTCGCGATACGTTGGAGGGTTTTGCCCAGCTTCGGGTTTTTCAGGCGATGGCCGACTGCAAGCGGGGCACCTGTCGAATCGTAAAAATAGTCAGTCGTGAGGGGGAATGTTTTTAGGTATTTATCGCGTGCGATCAAGCCGTGCAGGCGCTTAGAAACATCAAAGCCTTCGTTGGCCAGTGTGATGGCGGGTTCAAATAAGGCGCTCCAGGGCAGGCGACCGTTTTCCCGGTGCGCCATTTCCAGCATGCGCAGTAATCCGGGTACGCCGACGGATTGCCCGCCGACGACGGCATCAAAAAACTTTCGGGGTTTTCCATCCTGGCCCAGGAACATATCGGGTCTGGCCCCCGCAGGCGCTGTTTCGCGCCCGTCATAGGCCGCGATTTCGCTGGTTTTTGCGTTGTAATGCAGCAAAAAACCGCCGCCGCCGATACCGGATGATTGCGGTTCCACCAAATTCAAGACCATTTGGGCGGCGATGGCGGCATCAATGGCGGTGCCGCCCTGGCGCAGAATTTTACGCCCGGCTTCGGCGGCCAGGGGGTTGGCCGTGGCGATCATCCATTTTTTTGCGGTGACGGCGTGTCGTACTTGTTTGTTTGTTGGCGTCGTGGCGGCTTCCGGCGTGGCGCGGATGTCGGACGTCTTTATCTCTTGCGAAGGCTTGGCCGGGGCGGATTGGGATTGGATTTCAGCCTGGGTTTGTGGCTTGGGCTTGGGGGGCGGCGCGCCGCACGCGCCGAGGCTAAATGCCATCGCCGCAGTTAACATCCCAATCCTGATTTTCCTGTAAGAATTCAGCATGGCAACATGCTACCCCTTACAGGCAGAGAAGGTAAACGGTGTTGGCATATTATTGGCGGGTGTGGTTAAGATTGCCTGCCCTTAAATCGTACGGATGAAGCTATGGAGTGGTTCACGGAAAACAAGGTGGCATGGATGCTGCTATTGTTCGTTGGCATCCTGTATTGGGGCTTTGGGGCCCGCTTTCGGAAGCGAAATCATCGACCCCCGGGTCGCGACAAATTCGACGATAAATAGATGGAAAGTCTTGCCGGAGTCTTTTTCTCTGCCTTTTTGGCGGCGACCATCCTGCCGTTCTCATCGGAAGTTGTACTGGCGGCATTTTATGCGGCGGGCGGTGGCGATGCCGTTTTGCTGTGGTCGGTGGCGTCTTTGGGTAATGTCTTGGGGGCCGTGGTTAATTGGGGACTTGGGCGCTACGTATTGCACTGGCAAGGGCAACGGTGGTTTCCGTTTTCTGCCGACCAACTCAGCCGGGCCGAAGCCTGGTTTGCCCGCTATGGCACATGGTCGTTGCTGCTTGCCTGGGTGCCGTTGATCGGCGACCCGCTGACCTTCGCTGCCGGAATTTTGCGCGTCAACCTGTGGCTGTTTTTAATTCTTGTGACCATTGGCAAGGCGGGACGATATGCCGTTGTGATATGGGCCACGGACGCGATGATCTAAAAACAGTGACGCCCAAAGAAAAACCGGTGCCGCTAAATACGGCACCGGTTTGTCGAAGATCGAATTTAAAGTGTCAGGTTCAGCGCAGATACAAGTGCACCTCGTTGGATTTTGACGTGGCGCTGGATTTTCCCGATACGGCAATGCGCGATGGCGGCAGGCCCATTTCAACCAGCGCACGCAGGACGCCTTCGGCATACCGTTGCGCCTTGTTGGAATTTAGCGCGACCCGGGCGGGGCCACCGGCCAAGGGCGATACGGCGACCAGGTCGAACACCGCGTTGGGGCGGCGTTCCAAAACGCGGCTGACGGCGGCATACAATGCCTGCTGATATGGCACGTCGGGCCGATCAAAGCGAATGACCACGAGCGGTCGACGGTCGGCGGTGTCTGTGGCGCGGGCCGGGCCCTGATAGATCGATCCGCCAGCGGCAGATATAACAGCCTGATTGGCCAGGCTAGCCCCGAAAATTTCACCCCCCTTGATACCGGCAGAAAGCAGGTTCAGGTTCGAGCGCTCGGTAGCCACATAGTTTGTTTGACGGCGAACGTCGTCGGCCAGTTCTTTGAGCAGGCGTTCAATCAGCACGACCGTACGGTTAACTTCGTCTTCAAGGATGGCCAACTGGACATGGTCTTCGTCAATGGCACCCGAAACGCTGAAGGCGGCGCGCACGGATTCTGACAAAAATGCCGACAGGGTCGAGGCACTGGCGACGTCGCCCGCCAGTTTGGTCAATTCACCCGTGTCGAAGCTGATTTTTTCCAGGTTGGACCTGGCACTGTTATATCGCTGAACCAGTATAGGGTTGCCCGGTGTGGTTCCGACTTGCAACCGCGTATTAATGACAGCGACAGAACCGTGATATAATTGTGAATCACGCACAATGCTGGCACGCAAATTTTGCAGGGCACTGTTTTGTTCGGAAATGGATTTTTGTAGTCGCGACAGTTCAGACCGCAGTTCAATGACTTTTTTGCCAACAAATGTGCCAGTGGACTGGCCGGGTGTAACGCCCGTTGGCTGGAATGAACTCGTGCCCAGAACCGGTTGCCCTGGCGCTGGCACGGCGGCGGGTTGGCTGGCAGGTGCCTGGGCAACTTGCTGCCCCGGGGTTTGCGTAGAAGATGCCCCGGCTGGTTCTTCGCCAGTCAGCGACGGCCAAAGTGCATCCTCAGAAAAGGAGCATGCGGGCAATAGAATGACCGCTCCGAAAACTGCAGCCCGAAATTTATTGATTCCCATGTAGCGACCAAGCCTTTTCTTTGTTGAACAAGGCACCGGTAAAAAAAAGCGCCGCGTCAATGTAACAAAACGATTATTTTAGAAAACCCTAAATTAACGTCATCCCCTTAATCAGAACGTGAAGGATATTACCCAAACCCCCGACCCGCAACAAGAACCGATTTTTCTTTGTAAAATTCGGATGTTATCGCCGTTCGTATCTGATTATTGACGGACCCTAGGCTGAGTTCGGAAAAATGTCAAAAAAAGCACACTTCAATGGCTTGCCTTGATCCATTCGCTGGAGTAGTGTCCCCCACCTTCACCGGGAAATTGCCTCCCGATGGGGCGTCAGAACGGCTTTTATAGCCGATCATGACGTAAAAAAGCGCCCGTAGCTCAATTGGATAGAGCATCTGACTACGAATCAGAAGGTTGGGAGTTCGAGTCTCTCCGGGCGCGCCATTTACCTCTTTGACATCATTAACTAAATAGTGAAATATTATTTTTAGCACCGAAAGTTTAATCTCTATTTAGTCTCAGATTTCTTGTTTTGAATTTCCCTCCAGAGCACTATTTACCCATTCGAAAAAGGGTAGGCATCAGCGCTCAGGTGCCTGATGGTGTGTCTGGAAGACAAGAAAGGAATCCACTGTAGGTATGAGGGCGCTACGAACACTGATAAATCTCAGTCGAGTTGCCATCAGATAATACTAAATTCCCACCTTCCTATCTGTTTTTGAATCCAGCGTTGTCGCACTAAATGGCTTCGATGGTTCCCCATCAATGAGCAGCTTTAAATATATGTGGTAGTTAGGAAGTCCCAGTACATCAACGCCATCAAATACCGGCTCGAACTCCTGAGCTACATACGCAGCATCTTGCGCTCCCAGCCTGAACGTAATCAACGTCGCAGCATTTCCCAGCACTGCGTGACGTATGTCCGGGTCTAGCTGATGCAGGTACTGATGAGCCAATACCATCCCCACCTTATACTTCCGAAGCTCTGACAGCATGTTGGCTAATGACAGTGTAGTGAACGATTGGAACTCATCCATATAAAGATAATGAGATCGTCGGTCCCGTTCAGGGATTTCAGCTCGACTGAATGCTGCCAGCCCAAGGGTGGTAACCAGTAATCCCCCCAAGAGAGAGGCACTGTCCTCTCCAAGTTTTCCCTTCGCCAGGTTAACCAGCAGAATTTTGCCATCATCCATCATCTTGCGAATGTGGATTGGTTCCTTTGCCGCCGTTAAAACTCGGCACAATGTCGGATCACTCAAAAATGCCGAGACCTTGCTTTGGATCGGCGCGACGGCCTCGGCTGCAAACCGCGAGTATTTGGGAAACTCCAACAACCAAAACTCCCGCACCTTTTCATTGCGGCATCTCTTCGCTGCTTCCGTACGATATTTCTCATCACGAAATAGCCGCAGTAAGTCAGCTAAGGTCGCTTCTGGCTGTTCCAACAATAGCAATAGCGCATTGCGCAATATATGCTCCATACGCTGGCCCCAGGCCCGTTCTCCCCAAGTTTTGTGGAAGACTTCGAGAATGCCCGAAGCGGCCAGCGATCGCTTATCCGGCGCAACCCGTTTTAATGGATTATACCCATAGGGCTGATTGGGATCAGACACATCAAAATAGATGAGGTCTTTCCGGCGGTGTGCCGGTATGGCCTTTGCAATCCGTTCCACTAAGTCCCCATGGGGATCAAGCAGGGTAAACCCTTCCCCCCGCGCGATGTCCTGCATCATCATGGTTTCCAGTAATGTCGATTTACCAGCACCTGTTTTCCCGATGACATACATATGCGAGAGACGGTCCTGTCGCTTGATCCCAAACCGCTGCCGCTGGCTGCGACTCAGGGTACGAGCAAAGTAGGTGATGTGATTTTGTGACGGGGTATTCATTGAGCCATTGTTTCGCGAGTCTGGTGGGTTCACTAGAACCACTTCTTTGCAAAACCGTGAAATCCCCGCTTCTTGTGAGCTATCCAGAGCCTGTTAAATTGTGGGTTCGATTAACATTTCGACCTTATGGAAACACCCCGCCAACATAGCAAACAAACTTCACCTAGCCCCAAACCGAACAAGGGGACACCAACCGTCTCAGCCGTGCTGTCCGATGGTCATTTGGCGGAACTGGTATTTGATCCGGTCGAAGGCCGAACCCGCTTTGCCGTCTGGCAAAATGGGGCCTGTAAGTTCGAACAGGTCATACACGGTGTCGCCGGTGAACGGCTTGTTCCCTATTCCCCACACAACAACCTGATCAAAAAAGAGGTGGTGCTGTTCCCTACGGAGCCTTGCGAATATGGCTCTGAAGAAGATCTGGTCGCCGATATTCGAAGCTTCATCCATCGATACGTGGATGTATCGCCACGGTTTGAGCGCATCGCTAGCTATTACGTTCTGTTTTCCTGGCTATATGACGGCTTCGCCGAACTCCCCTATTTGCGTTTACGCGGTGATTACGGCAGTGGTAAAACCCGCTTTCTGCTGACTGTCGGGTCCCTTTGTTACAAGCCAATCTTCGCCAGTGGGGCCACGTCTACCTCTGCCATCTTCCGTATGCTGGACAGCTTTGGTGGCACCCTGATCATCGATGAAGGAGATTTCCGTTATAGCGACGAAAAGTCCGACCTGATCAAGATTTTTAACAATGGCAACCAGAAGGGTCTGCCGGTGATTAAGACCGAAATGTCTGGCACCAAAGAGTTCAATCCCCGTGCCTTTGAAGTGTTCTCTCCCAAGATATTGGCCAGCCGAGGATCGTTTGATGACAAGGCCCTGGAAAGTCGGTTCCTCACGGAAGAATCCGGCGACCGCAAGCTGCGCAACGATATTCCCATCAACCTGCCGCCAATCTATAAAGATGAGGCACGGGCATTACGGAATAAGCTGCTGCTCTACCGTTTCCACAACCACGGCAAAAATCACGATCCCAATTTGATCCTGGACCCGCGCATCGAACCTCGTCTGCGACAAATCTTTATCCCGCTCATGAGCATTGTGCGCAATGACACCGTGCGCGAGGAACTGCGAGACCTGATCTGGCAATACCATCAGGATCTGCGGGCAGATCGTTCCATGGATATCGAAGCGCAGACCTTGGATGTTATTCGAGAGCTGTTGGCCAAGTCCTCGCAGCCAACGGTATCAGTTAAACAGGTGACAGATTTGTTCACCAAGCGCCATGGCCGAGATTACGAGCGTATTACCCCTAAATGGATCGGCACCATTGTTCGCATGCGCCTGCATCTGCGCACCCATAAAAGCAGCCACGGAGTGTTTGTCATTTCGCCGGAGGAGCTGAAGAAACTACCTCAATTATATGAAAAATACGGCGTGATTCCCATAAGCGAAAAAGGAGATCAGCAAAACCTGAACGTGTGACGTTGCCTTCCAATTAATCAAATTGGTCCGCGGAAATCCTCCTAGCCAAGCCGCGCTCGAATAGGTCGAGCCCGGCTATAACGAAGGAGGATACCATGGACGACCAAACCAAAAGAACGGAACGCATCCGTTTTCTAAACGATACCCTGCGAAGTCACCACAGTGGCGGCACCGTCACCATTACGGCAGGCATTGCCCAGATGCATTACACGGAACTGTCGAATATCTTCGCTACCATTGCTGCCTTTGACGCATTTAGCGACGACAATGATCCTTACGGCGAACACGATTGCGCCTCGGAAACCATCGCCGGGCGTAAAATCATGTGGAAGATCGATTACTACGATCCAACCATGAGAACGGGGTCAAGAGATCCTGCCGACCCCAATCAAACCAAACGCGTCATGACGGTTATGTTGGCCGAAGAATATTGACCCGTTCAGACGACGACACCCCGCCATTTGGTGGGGTGTTTTTTTTATAGGGTTTTCAGTTTGTGGGGGCCTTCGCACACGCTCCCTTTGTCGTTGATCATTATAACCGTGCCATGGCACTGTGCAGTTCAAGGCTTCGCTATTTATTGAGTTTAAAAATGACTGATCCAAACATTGTTTCTTCCGGCTTGTCGCGACGGGTCGCCATCGAGGGCCATACCCTACAGGTCGATATATACCGGTTGGAGACCGACCACAGCTGGTCCCTGGAAATCGTTGATGAAGACGGTACATCGACCGTTTGGGAGGACCTGTTCCCATCGGATCAAGCTGCTCTGGACGAGGCCCTCAAAGCCATCGAAAAGGAAGGCTTATCCGGGTTTCGCGATCCTGGGAACGTCGTGCCGTTCCCAGGAAAGAAATAAACCCTGACATTGTGGACATCGTGGATGTTGTCAGCATTATCAAACCGTTCCAAATAGCCGCCCACAACCCCTGATCTTTAGCCATATCACCGTCTCAAACAAGTCAACAAAGTCCGCAATGTCTGTATCTATAAGTCATTGTTATTGCAAAGTAATTTGACAAATTTCACATTTATGGTATGATCTTCTCTGTCACGTTATCTGCACGAGGCCACAGTTTCACAAACTGTCAATTTTTGCCTTCTTGTGACGATCCCTTGATTTGCTAACGTAACCCCCGAGCCCGGCGTATATGCCGTCCTCGCCCCTCTCATATGACCCAACATCCCCCACATTACATCCGCCGCTATCGTCTGCGTGCGGCACTGACCCAACGAGAGATGGCCCAGCTTCTGGGCTGTCAAAGCTCGGCCACGGTTTGCCAATACGAAGCCCGTAAACGGGAGCCGGATCTGCGTACGGCATTTGCCTATAAGGCGGTGTTTGGCCTGCCGGTGGAGGAGTTGTTTCCCGATCTATATCGGGAGGTCGAACAACAAGTCTTGTCTAGGGCGGATTGCTTGTCCAACAAACTGTCGGACACTTCCCCATCATCCGCCATGCCCTTCAAGCGTAAAACGGTGAAGGCCATTCTGTCGAAGTCCAATGATCAATCTTAATTTCTATTATGAACAAATTTACATCAAACAACCCTCGCGTCCTAGCCATTGCCCCGTGCGTACAAGGGATCGGCTATATCGTCTTTAACGATCCCCGATCCCCCATCGATTGGGGCATCAAGTGGACGCGCCACGAGAAGAATACCAAAGGCCTGGAGAAGATCGCCTCTTTGATCGACCGCTACCAACCAGATGTTCTCATTTTTGAAGATGTCTACGGCGGCGGGTCACGGCGTGCTGATCGCATTAAAGACCTGCTTGATAATGTAGGTGTCCTGGCTCAAAGCAAAGACGTGCCAGTCGCGTCTTATTCCCGAGACCGAATGCGTCAAACGTTCCGGACTGAAGGGACCGTTTCAAAATACCAGATAGCCAAGACCATCGCCGAGCAACTTCCTGAACTGGCCCCACGTTTACCCGTCGAGCGCAAGATCTGGCTGCCCGAGCACGCCAACATGAGCATTTTCGATGCCGCCTCGCTGGCCCTGACCTATTTTATGGATCGGTCAGCAAGAGATCTCGATTTGGCGGCGTAACTGCCGCCAAGCCGTGTCTTTCCCCCGTATCTGGCAGCGCCGAATGGTTCGGCGTTGCCAACGTACGGAGGAGAGACCATGTCTCAACACAAAGAAGACCTCAATGAACATCCCGTGGCCCCTAAAAGCTTCAAGGACGTTCATCAAACGATCACCGATCAGATCGTCCAGTCGATAGAGGCCGGAGTCGGGGAGTTTATAATGCCTTGGCACCGGGAGATCGGCACCACCATGCCGACCAATCCGGCCACCGGCAATGCCTATAACGGCGTTAACGTCATCGCCTTGTGGGCGGCGGCGGAACAACGAGGTTTTGCCACTGGTCACTGGGCCACCTATCGGCAATGGAACCTGATGGGGGCGCAAGTGCGCAAAGGGGCAAAATGCAGCGTCGTCGTATTCTATAAACAGAACAAGTTCGACGTGAACAATGCTGAGACCGGCGAGCCGGAACATAAATCTATGTTCTTCGCCCGTGCCTCACGCGTCTTCAATGTCGATCAAGTGGACGGATGGCAGGCAACCAAGCCCGTCGCACGCAACCCGGTTCAGGTGTTAGAGCAAGCTGAGCGGTTTGCGCAGGCAACCTTTGCCAAGATCTCCATCGGGGGTGACCGTGCCTATTACCAACCCGGCAAGGATTACATCCAGATGCCGGACAAGCACCGGTTTACGGGTACCAAAACCAGCAGTGCGACAGAAAGCTATTATGCGACTCTGTTGCATGAGCTGTCTCACTGGACCGGCCACAAGAACCGGCTGGATCGGAACCTGCGTAACAGGTTCGGAGAAGATGGCTACGCTATGGAGGAACTGGTCGCCGAACTTGGTGCCGCGTTTCTCTGTAGTGAGCTTGGCGTCACCAATCAACCGCGTCCAGACCATGCGGCCTATATCGCCCATTGGCTGGATGTCATGAAGAAAGACGCCCGCGCCATCTTTACCGCCGCCAGCAAGGCCAGTGAGGCCAAGACCTATTTGATGGGTCTGCCCTCGGTACAAGGGGTGCTTGATCATCCCCGCCATCGATTGCAAAAGCAGGTGTCGTCATGACGCCGCAATGGATGGATTTTCCGCTGATCCGATTACAGGCGAACTTCGTCACCGTATTGGCCAGCTACGGGATTGCCTTATCCCGTCAGCAGGGCCAGGTGACGGTACTGTGCCCGTTCCATAGTGATCACACACCCTCGTTGTCGATCAATCTGGACAACAATATGTTTCACTGTTTTGCCTGTCAGGCAGGCGGAGACATTTTGGACTTTGTCGCCAGGATCGAGAACGTTCGCCTGGTTCAAGCGGCGGAAAGGGTGGCCAAGGTTTGTGGGGTGGTGCTGGACGGTACGAAAAGTCTTTCCAATCGCCCGCCTGATCGATCTCGTCGTAGCAACAAGACGCAGATCAAACGGTGTCAGAACGACAACATGGAAGATCAAGGCAATCCGGTAAAAAGCAGCCCTTTGGATATCACCCATCCCTATCTGTTTGATCGTGGGCTCAGCTCAGAACTAATCAAAGAGTTTGGGCTTGGAGTCTGTTCCAAAGGGCGTCTTCGCAACCGGGTATGCATCCCCATCCATTCTCCGGATGGATCACGGGTGCTGGGATCATCTGGTCGCTGGGCCAATAATGTTGTTCCTAAGGGCATACCCAAATATCTCCTGCCCGCTGGTTTTAGAAAAAGCCAATTGCTGTTTAACTATCACCGGGCGGCAGAAGCGTCGCATTTGGTGATTGTCGAGGGCTACTGGTCGGTGTTCAGGCTACATGCTCTGAAAGTACCGGCAGTGGCCCTCATGGGCAGTAGCTTGTCTGACATGCAGGCGCGGTTGTTGTTTCAAAGCAAGGCCCGGTGGGTGATCTTGTTGCTCGACGCTGATCCCGCTGGGCAAAAGGCGACGGCGGACTTGCTGCCTCTTCTCTCGTCGAAGTTCTTTGTTCACACACCGGTTTTACCGGATGGTGCATCGCCAGACGATATGGCAGAAGATCTGCTTGTCGAAGCGGTACGTTCTTAATACAAAGGTCATCGGCAGAACGTCGATGGAACAAAAGCCCTGGCAATCATTTTGCCAGGGCTTCTCCTTCCCCTAACTGCAAAGCCGGGAAGGCATATTCAATAATCAACATCTTTTTATGGACAACAAACCAACACACCATCTTTATAACGTGATCGATCAAGGTAGCGGCGGCGATGACGAGAAGCGCGGTATCTGGACCCGCATCGGTGCGGCATGGCCTCACGGTGACGGCAAGGGCTTCAGCATCACCGCTGACATCCCCATGCTGATCTCTCGTGAGACCCGTTTGGTACTTCGTGTTCGCGAAGAAATGCCAGCCGTTGAAAAAGATGAGGTTGAGGAGGTTGCTGAGCAGTTTTAGGCTATCATCCTCTTCCCTCACGAGAAGGCCTTCTTGGACGTCAATCGCGTTTGAGAGGGTCTTTTTGTTGGAAGGGTTTTTTCTAAAACGTTGGGTCTGTTTTTATTATTTTTATTTATACTTATTGTATGACATTTGGTCAGGGTCAGGCTGCCAAATTGTCAGGGTTTGATGACAGAATGTCATAGTAATACAGGGGCGTTTAGGGGCATGTCAGGGTCTCTGACATATTGTCAGGGTGTATGACAATATGTCAGTCACTATGCACGGGGCTTGGTCACGTAGAGAACGACTTGGTTGATCCAGAGATCTGTTGAGCGCAGATCCCCACGGGTGGATTTTTCAATGAGGCCTTTGTTTATCCCATCTTTGACGGCGCGGAAGACGTGTCGTTCGCTGATATCTAAAAATTTGGCAATCTCGAGTTTGGACTGGCTGCACCACGGATGATCAGGTCGGTGGGATAGTTGGTGGATGCTGTCGATGACGGCGTAAGATGCTAGCGATAGCCTAAACTTCTGGCGGATCGGGTGGTGCACGGTAGTAAAACGTGGTTGCAAGTGGAAGTTTTTGGTCTCCAGATATTTGCTGATATGGGTTTTTGAATTGAAATCATACATTGCCCTTATTGTACATCAAGATAGCGAGTCTGTGGGGGCTGGTTATCCCCTCCAGAGATGTAATCGGGGACAGGGTGGTTAACGGTTGAAGGCGCTGGCGACCGGTTCGGACCCGTTTCGACGTCCTCACCCAGCCGGCGGGCCTTGCCCTGTTCCTGCATGCCCTTGCCGATCTCGATACCGACCTGCGTCGAGGCCAGGGCGATCTCGTGGTACATTTTAATGAGGTCGCGGTTTTGTTGTTCGCTCACCTTGCGGGCATCGCGCTCATGCTCCAGTTGTTGCTTGAGAACTTCAACGAGTTCATCGTCACGCACTGGTGCGGAGGGGTTCATACCAGTCTGAACAGGGACGGGTGTGAACTGGTTCGAACCGGTCTCCTGGCTCAACGAAGCGTCGATCAGACGTTCTTCGGCTATCCGGGCATCGAGCGAGCTTTTAACGATCAGCCATTTAGCGCCGCCGGGGATGACGTTTTGAGATTTCTCAACATGGCCCAAACGGCACCATTTACGGATGGTCTTTTTACTGCGGGGAAGGCCTTCAGCGATTAGATGTTCGTAGGCTTGGCTGACGGTAAGAAGAGGATCGGGTAGATTAGCCTGTTCTGTCGAGCTTGGTTCGGACGGGTTTGTGTGATGGTGCATGGTTATACTCAGAGTATCATACGGCTTGAAATAGGGGGCCGTTTATCCCCAAGACTGAAGTTTGGTTTCTTGGGTTAATTCGCAATGAACTGAGTAAAAAAATATTTTCAATTGTAAGGCATTTACCCATTCGGGCGAGGCAACGGAGTGATGCTAAATAGGTCAGTTTCTATTTCAATTTGTTGGAATTTGTTTCCTATTAGGAATTTTCATATTTTCGTGGCATGAAAGACCAATGTTCGATATGTCATCCAACCAAATAGCTAATCACCTGATCGAGCAGTACGGTCTTAATGGAGCCAGGAACGCAGCGATGGAATATACCGCTGCGGCTGGCGACAATTATGCGCTCAGCATCTGGCGTGAAGTTAAGAATATTCTGAAAGAGAAAACAGAACCCAAACATCCCGTGAGTTGAAGGGCTCACCATAAAATGGTGAGGCCACTTATGACCTATGCGAGTATCTGAATAGATACGGACTGTTTGGAATAGGCTTTAGACAGCTGGCGTATTTAGTTCTTTGGGTGGTTGCAAAAGCAAAAACTGAGGCGGTTGATCTTCGTCTGCCAAACCGATGATTCTTGGCCACGGTTTTTCACGCGGTCACCGCACTGACATGCGGGATGATCTAAGTGATACGACGTACTAATTCCCCAAAAGGTTCTGACGACGTATAGTTGTGCAGAATTTAGAAATTGACGTTTGGGGGGCGAATGAAATCAGAAAGCATTCAAGGCGAGCTGTCTTTTGTTAGCCTCAAAGCGAAGCAACGTGAGATCAGGGACGAATTCCCGGACGACTTAGGTCTGCGTGTTCACCGAGCTATAAGCTGGCTGCAACGCGCCGAAAAGGAAATTGATGATAGCGATGCATCGTTCATTTTCTATTGGATTGCGTTTAACTCAGCATATGCGGAAGACACGATGGGCGTGACAGCGGTAGGCGAGCGCAGCAGGTTTGAGGAGTATTTTGATAAGCTGCTCAGCCTCGATACTGATCACGGAATTTATGATGCAATTTGGCAGCGATTTTCAGATTCAATCAGGATATTGCTAGACAATAAGTATGTCTTCCAGCCCTTCTGGAATCATCACAATCAATTGCCGGGTTACGATGACTGGGAGGAGTGGTTTGAACGGAGAAAAAGGAAAATTCGGACCGCGTTGGCGAAAGAAGATACCAAAACGATATTGACCACTTTGTTCGACCGCCTCTATGTCTTGCGTAACCAGATAGTCCATGGAGGGGCAACATGGAACAGCAGTGTTAATCGATCTCAAGTTCAAGATGGAGCCAGAATAATGGCTTTCCTCGTTCCGCTTTTTATCGATCTGATGATGGATAATCCTGATATTTCCTGGGGCGCCCCACATTACCCAGTAGTTGATTAGCAAGATGTCTACGAATCTAGGAGCATCTCAAATATCTTTTCGGAGCTCGTGTCCAATAGGAGATTTGAGGTCTTCTAAGCATGCTCGCTCGATAATTACTCAGTGTATCCAGAACGGTTTAAGGGCAGGTCATCGTCAAGATCTACCTCATCCCTTACGACCTCAAGCCATTGAATAAACTGATGGCTGCCATATTTGTTTTTCGCCAAATTGCATGCCAGATGAGTGATATGAACGTTGTCTGCATCGTAAGCGCCATTGTCGCTGTCAATTCGGTCAGGAGAAGGCTGAAGCATCGGATTGTCACTCTTCAATGCAAGATCCCCACCACATAGTCCGCATTGACCATTTTGCTGCTCCCATTTGTCAGTCAGTAACATCACCAGATCACTAATATTGGGTGCATTCCGTTGCGGGTTAATTTTTACAGATGCTTCACCACCAGATGAAACCCTGGCCTGAATGCCCATCGCCATTCTTGATACTTCGTGCCGAATCGTTTTTTCAAGATCCGGAGAGATTGCTTCCATCATCTTCAAATGGCGTTGAACATCCTCACTTAGATGAAGTTCGATTTCTTCAACTTCGATCTCCATAACAGCTGCGCGCTCTGAATCCAGAGCTTCAACCACATTTCCTCGGTTTGCGAGTTCACTAAACGATCTATATGCCAAAGGGATAACATCATGAGCATCGGGCAACGGATTTTCGACAATGTTTGTGGCCCGCGTCACCGCCATAGCATATGGCCAGCGATCTTTGCCCCAACGGTTCAAAGTGTTTTGCCACACCGCAGGTGGAATAATTTTTCGTGTCTCGAGCACCTGCTTAGGCTGAATTATCACCGCTGATAAAAGCCTTCCACGGTGGGCAGGATCTTTTGTCATATCGGCATTGGTTGTGCCGACATACACAAGAATATCCCGCCCTGGACGAAACTCTGCCCGCAAACGGTCACCTACCGATTTTTTTGTAAAGGAGACGCATGGCCAATCATCTCCGATTAATCCCCATTCACTTTTTAAGAAGACCCGTCCATCGGGTTTCATCATGTCGCCAATTTTCAATGATTTCTCCTTTCATCCAAATCAGTTGTTGAATCGGTTTGACGATCAGAACGTATTGTTTAGGGTTTTTAGCTGACATACCGGCAAACGGCGGCAATGTGGTTCCTGAAAATCTCGCCACTCCAAAGAAAAGATTTGCTTCTTCAAGCGGATTCAACTTTTGTCGCTCACGTTTGCTCAGGGCCGACATACCCAGATTCATTGTGCCACCACGGCCCTTCTTCTTGAGTGTGGCCAAAAGGGATTCTTGGATTAATGTCTTCAGTCTGATCGGGTGGAATACATTCACCAATATCAATTGAGGGCTGGCTGAGCCCCCATGCGACGGCTAACCGATGATAGTCAGTTTTCCCCAATTCTCCTCTTAAGTTTTCAGGTTTAGGAATTTTGATTTCCTTTGCACCCACAACGCCATAGTTCTTTTTTAGCCATTCAGTTAAGTCGAGAATCAGATTCTCGTGAATTTTTAACCCCTTACCACCCCCGCAAATAAAAACGGGCAATCCTTCAGTCCGCCAGCGGCTCGAAAAGGGATCGCGTTTAGCCTTAAGCGATGCCACCACTCTGTGAATTTGATTTTGACATTTTTCCAAAAAAGCTTGCTCTGCTAGCGAAAACGCATCAAGGACCAATGTCTTGTTTGGAGTATAGTCAACAGGATCATCGGCTATAGGGTGGGTCGCCGATTTGGCAACGCCACTTTCGTTGAACCAACCCTCGATAGCCCCCGTTATTGCTTGCTTTCTATGCAAATCCAAAATCGCCGCACCTAATGCGTTAACTTCTGCCGTCAGCAGAGGAAAATTATCTCGTCCATCATTTTCAAAAAGTAAAAAACCACAAACATCAAGTGTGCCTGCACCGACATCAACGATTAGGTGCAGACCTTCATCTCGAAATTTTGAAACTGCATATCCTGCGACTTCAGCTGCCACTTCGGGGATTACATCGTAATCGACCAAATCCCGTAGTTGGGCACCTGAATTATCGTCCCGCACTAATTTGGAACACGCACGAATGTCATCACCTGTAATCACTTCATTGGTGGTAGATACCAGCCAGGCGCAAGATATGAGATGAATAAATAGGTTCTTCGCATCTGGCTCCTCATAGGAGGCCGAAGGAATGCCAATGTTAACTTGCCAGTCTATTTGAAGGTGCCGAAAGGCTTCTTTTTGCTCCCGCAAAAACCATTGGCGAACAAACTTAAAGATCAATGCGAGATAGGCTACAGCGCGCTCACACTCAGCAGAGAGAGAATTTTGAGAATCTCCGATTCTCCCTCTTGTACTTTGCATAAGTGCCAGCTTCAAATTGTCAATTCCTGATGGTTCACCATCATCGGGGATTGTATATTCGCCAGCAGAGGATTGCGAAAGATGAGTTGGAACAAGTTGCGGATAGTCGGCATTGGCAAATGGCATAAAGGGAACAACAAATGCTGGCCCACCCGCTTCGTAAGGCACGTGTACAATTATTTTTGAACAAGAAGTGCCAAAATCTAGACCAATGATGACATCGGCCGATCGTTCCTTTTTTTCGTTGGAAAACTGCGTCTCTGTTGAAAACAAGGAGGCGTTCTTATTTGGAGCTGCTTTTTTTGCAGGAGTTGCTGAGACGCCGGTCTCGGCGGTCGAAGAGGTTGGGTTAATAGGCCTTTGGTCGCCCTTTATCGCTGCATCCATTTCTCCAACAACGCTAAACAATGTCGTGAAAAGTTGGCGGCTACTGTTTGATTTGTCGGTTCTTTCTGAAACTGAGCTTAGATAAGCCTTTGCACTAATCAGAATTTGGCGGCGTTGCTGTTCTGTTTTTGCCGCAAAAAAATATTCACGAATTTCTTCTGGATCTCGTCCGGATGCATTGTAGGGCCGACCGCCAGGGTTCTTTTTCTCGCTAATTGGCATAGATCTTCGTTGGATCTTTTTGCTGACTTTCTGGATCGCGGGCTGTTTTGTACTTGGCTGGGCTTTAATTGGTTGTTTGGGGGTGTCCGAACGTTCAATTGGCGGAGCAAAATTTCTACCCATTGCTTTTAGTTTAGCTGCGGTGTCACTTGATTTCCCGAGCAATTGATCAAAAAAACTGCCAGTTTTTCGTCTAGTCATACCTACCTCACCTGGACCAATGCCACACAAATTTCTTCGTTGCGGTTGGTTATTTCGCGTTTTTCTTTGATTGCGAGTAATTGTCGATCAACCCTCTGATGCAAGGCCCGTATCCTTCCTTCAGTGGCGCGTATGAGAGATTGTCTCCCGGCCAGGCGGTGCTTTTCACGCACTTCGTTGAGTTTCAGTGTTTGGTTTTTGAGGTGACGCTCTAGAGTGCGTTCCTGAAAATCAATCCGATCATTATTTTGGGCGTTGATTTCTTCTATAAACTTTTCAAAATCCTCAAGTAGACCTCCAAAGAGATGATCATTGGCGATTTCGTATGCCAAATCGAAATCGACAGTGTTTCGAGCCTCCAACCAGTTTTCTCCATCTAAAGCAGCCCTCATAGCGAGTTGCTCTGCCGCTTGATCAGTGAGCTCTTTGGCTGTTAGGGACAATTGTTTGGCTCGAAAAACTAATTTTTCAGTTTCCTGCAATCCACCCACAGACCAAAGAGAGGCAGATACAACATATGTGCCGGGCCCAGGAAGCGTGATCTGGCCATCTCCAGAAATACTAATAGCAACGGCTGGTCTCAATTTGTCGCCGCGGCGTTCCAATTCAGAACTGGCGAAACGTACGAGAGGATGAAACTGGGAAACTATTTCTGCGCGCTCGTATATTCCCCCTGATATTTTATTTTCGAAACGACAGTGGATTGGTTCCGGGGAATTGTAGGTCAGGCGGGTAGGGGTGCTAATACGCTCTTTGCGAATATATTCAGCCAGTTCGTGCTTCGCTTCTTGAGATAGACTAATGTCAAATTCATGAGCAGCGTCCGTATTCTGCCTAACGACGCAGCCAGTGTAATGCAGCCCGAGAAAATCATTAACGTATGTCTCCAAGTCCTTGGACGTTATCCAGCGGTGGAGGTCTTTAGCGGCCCGGACTTGATTTAGAATGTAATCTCCATACGCCATCAATTCCGAAGCATTTTGCTCAAGACGTTCTTCTTCTTGACGCAGGGTCGCTAACGCTTGCGCAGTTTGGTCAATTCGGCTGTTTTGTTGCTCGGGGGAAAGTTCTCCTGATAAGAGGTCACGTGTTAGGTGTCGTATTTGATCACCGAGTATCGCATCAAAATCACCTAAAGCACTTTGACACAGACCGAGTTTATCGTAGAGGCGTTCGTAAATCCGTGAATCGATCGTATCTTCGTAGAACAAATTCCAGATTAAGACTTTTTCAGATCTTTGACCAAGCCTGTCGATACGTCCAATCCGCTGTTCGACCCTCATAGGATTCCAGGGAAGGTCGTAGTTTACAAGCATACGACTGAATTGTAGATCAACGCCTTCTCCACCAACCTCAGAGGAAAGTAGAACGCTGGGGCCATCGGGAGCACGAAACGCCTGGATGACTTCATCTTTTGGGCCTTTGTATTCACCTGTAAGGGATATATTTGATATGCCAATTTCATCGAGGCGTTCTTTAAGGTAGCTCAAGGTGGCCCTGAACGTCGAAAACAGAACAACCTTTTCCTCCGGGTGTTCAGAAAAGAAGTGGCGTAATATTTTACTCAAGCGATCGAACTTAGAATCATGCGCAATCAGTTCAGACAACGAAACCATTTCGTTAGATCGTTCGACCAACTGTCGGGTCAGCGGCCCCATAAGAGACTCGGCAACTTCTTCGCGTTCATCCCCATCGTATGGATCTAGCTCGATGCGGCGCCTTTGCCAGGCTTTAAGCGCGGCAGGCATGCAGCTTGTCATTTGACGTTGAGGTGTGGCTAAGAGGAAGCGCTCATTAACATTGCAGTTTAGGCTGTATTGAATAACTTCCTCGGTGACGATGTCATAAAAGTCGCGCTCGACTTTTTGAATAGGGATTGATTCAGGGATAACTTCACGGATCACCCTCCACTCATTTACATCTCGTTTACGTGTCCGCGTGACGACATGACCCAATAAGTTAACGGTTTCAAGCCTGTAGGCTATATGGCTTCGAATTTCCGGCTCAGAAAAATCATCACTAAGTATTGATTTTCTGATTCCGTCGAGCTGTCTGTTATTGCGTAGAAGGGGGGAAACATTTTCCTCCGCAAGCAATTCAAGGATCTCGCCCTTTTTGCCATTGGGCGAAAGTATGCAATCACGCGCTTTGACTAATGGTCGATTGGCTTCCAGAACAGCGCCGAAGTCATCCTGACGCTGAAATGTGTCGGGATCGAGGATATTGAGTAATGAGAAAAGATCGTCATTGCGATTGTGTATCGGAGTAGCTGTCAAAAAGACGGCATACTCTGAGACTTTGCGTATTAACTCACCGAGTTCATGGCTTTGAGTTTTGGAATTTCGCAAATAGTGAGCTTCGTCGACGATCAACAAATCGAACAAGGGTTCTTCGTTTTCTTGTGATTGGATAAGCCGAGCTAATTGGGCAGAATGTGATTTGTCTTCTTCCTCATCCTCCCATTGTTTTCCAGGTCGTAAACCCTGGACACTGCCGATCATGGCGAACCCACGAGCGCCGGATAATGGGTCCCTTAGAGTTCTGACGGCTTCTTTAGCGTCGACGAGATCAGCACGGACCCCGATCTTGGAAGCGAGCTCAGACTGCCACTTTTCTCGTAGAACGGCAGGGCAAATAACCATCAACCGCTTCATATCGAAGCGGCTTCGAAGTTCTGTCCAGATAAGGCCAGCTTCAATTGTTTTGCCCAAGCCAACTTCATCAGCAATTAGAATTCCATTAGCAGGTGAATAAAGCAGTTTGAGTACGGGCTTAAATTGGTAGGCAAAGAAGTCCGTATTGGTTGCTTCCATGCTATAAATTACATCAGCCAATCGACCGGTTAATCGAACATGTGTTATTACCCGCCTTAGATCAAATGCGGTGCCTAGCTTGCGCGATAAGAGTAAATCCGTTGGGGTTTCCCCTCCTGCAGTCACAAGCTCCAATTGTTCTTCTGGAACCCATTGGCTCCTGTCCGGGAAAATGACCAGAATGAGAGATCTCTGACGTTGAGAACGGCGACCGTCCGTTGCAACCCCAATGCGTGTAGGGTCTCCAACTAATCGGACTCTGCTATTTGGTTCAATTTGCGGCAAAGTAACCAATTGCGCTGCAATAATTGCCACGCCCCCAGCTGATGTTTCAATTCGACCCCGGTATAGGTTAACCGGTAAAATAGTAAAACGCTATGGTGACAATATCGGGCATATAAACAAATACTTGTTAAAGGCCTGTCGGTATTGATGGGGCCAAGAAAAAACCATACGGTATTGAAATTCTGTAATTTTCTAATGACAAATAAGTGAGTAGTGTCAAATATGCTGCTAAAATTAGGCAGCGTAAAAGACTTGGGCTAATCTGCCAGCACAAGAATAAAATTGTTGGCTTTAAAATAATCAGATCCGATGGGGGAAGAAATGGGGGCTTTAAGCCTGGCATCGAAGAATGAAAAGGGGTCCGTTCAGGACGTTGAGTACCTCAGGCTGCCGGATTTTTCCAAAGGTCTGAAATCCATGTACAATGCAGGCGCTAAGCGCAAGAAAATCGCCGAAAAAGTGCAAGCCCTGCTCGCCCGCGTGGGAGACTATCAATCACCTTTAACGGGGATGAAGGTCACCAATCATGGTGAGAAGCGCATTAAGCATTGCGTCAAGTATGACTTGGGTGATGGCTATCGCTTGGTCACGATTCAGCATCAAAAGGTATGTGCGTTTTGTTTTGTTGGAGGCCATGACGATACTGACAAATGGCTTCGCTTGAATTCAGGTTTAAGTATTTCCAAAGATAGTTCGGGACGCCTCATTAAGGCTGTAAAAAGCATTGGTATTGGGGAGGAAAAAATTCGTCGGGAGACAGATTTATCTGAAGGGGGGCTAATTGAGCGTCTCGGGGCGGAGGACCAAGATATTCTTTTAGCTACCGTGCCACCTTCTGTATTGGCACAGCTATACAGCCTGGATTCGGAGACTACAGATCATGACATTGCCATTATTTGTGAAAAAATCTCAGATGTAGGGCGCCATCTCTTTGTCTACGACGTGATGTGTTTATTGTTGGCTGGCGATCTACAGAAAGCTTTGCGCCGCATCGGAATCGAAACCGGCCAGGTTAAAGCACTAGAGGACCTCTCAAGCGAAGAATTCTTGGAAATAGTGGATGGAGAGGAAGTTAAACGGATCGTCGTTGGTTCTCAAGATCATGCAGACTTTCTCACCCATATGGCTAAAACCACGCCTTACCTTGAGTGGCTTTTGTTCTTACACCCTGAGCAGGAAAGAGTTGTTGAGGAAAACTTTAGTGGTCCAGCACAGCTATCAGGTGTTTCTGGTTCGGGGAAGACATGCGTTGCGGTTAAGCGTGCAATAAGGCTGGCCCGTGGAGGCCAGAATGTCATGATCGTAACGCTGAACAGGAGCCTATCGGATCTCATTCATACCATTGTCGAGTATGCTGCTCCGGATGAGGAAACCAGATTTAAAATCCATACGACCTCGTTCTTCGAGCTTTGTCAGGATCTTTTGAAAAATTTGCGGCCAGAAGATCAAAAAAGTCACAATGATATTTCATTGGTACTTGAAGAACATGTAGATGAGGTGTTTCGAGAATATTATCGCGGTTGGCTTAATTTTGACCGAGCCAAGGTAATGTGGCCAATTCACAAGAGTCTTTCTGCCCGCGGTATTTCCTCCGAGAATTATATGCGTCAGGAGTTTGACTGGATCAGGAGCGTATTGCCGCCTTCCAGGATTAAAGAATACCTGTCGATAACTCGAACAGGTCGAAAGTATCCTCTGATGGAGGACAATCGAAAATTTATCCTCGAGGGCCTGGATGGCTGGCAGGAGAAAATGCAAAAGTGTGGAGTAATCGATTATCTCGGGCTGACGACGGAAGTCTCAAGACATATTTCGGACATCGAGCCCAATATTGATGCAATTATTGTCGATGAGGCGCAGGATTTCGGGACTACAGAACTAGCAATTCTACGGAGGTTGGCGATCGAAGGGGAAAACGATATTTTCCTTTGTGGTGACGTTGCTCAGCACGTCTTGCCAAAACACCGATCATTGCCCCAGGCAGGTATCGAAATCGGCAAACGTTCACGCCGCATTCGTCGGAATTATCGCAACAGCCGAGAAATTCTTAGAGCTGCCTATGAAATTCTTCTGGAAAACCTCGATGAAACGCTAATTGATGACACGGATCTAGAAATTCTAGATCCGGAATATGCAAACAGATCATCGCCGAAACCTCTGGTTCTGAAGGCGGATGCTCTGGAAGACGAATATGCTTATGCCCGGAGCCTCCTCGAACATGACATCGAGACAAACCCGGATCATAAAAACTGTATAGCCTTTGCAGGTTTTTCTCTGAGAGAAATTGAATTATTTGCAGGTTCTGAAGGGCTGATGGTGCTCAATGGCATGCATTCGAATGTCAGCGAGCCTATCGTTTTGTCGGATTTGGAGCAGACAAAAGGATACGAATTCAATGTGGTCGTTGTTCTAAATTGTAAGACAGGCGTCCTCCCACCAAAAAGTGCGCCAGAGGAGGAAGCTTTTCGTTTTGGTTGCCAGCTATATGTCGCGATGACACGAGCGCGTGACGAACTTTATTTATCTCACTCGGGTGATCATAGTGAATGGCTTGAAAAAGTTCGAGATCATTTGAACTTCGCTGCTTGGAGCGAAGTTATGGAAATAGATTCAAAGTTCAAGCAAGCCAAACCTCTACCCCTTTATGAGTTTGAGAGTGCGCAGCACGAACGCCGTGAGGCCCTTAAGCTTAATGGACGCCAATTTTTGTACACAAGCTGGGCACTGGGGTTGTCACCCGAGGCTCAGGAAAAAATCGTGGAATTGGTGGATGGTACTGGAAAAATAAGCACCCAGAAAAAGGGACGGGTGAAATGGATCGATATGGATTCATTGAGGCATGACTTAGATCTATCACCTCATGCAAAACAACTTTTTGGCGCACGTGTTCAATTGGAGGTTCGGGAGCTCTTGAGCATGCTCGCTCGATAATCTCTCAGTGTAAAATTCACTTTATACACTGAGTTGGCGCTCTTTTCCTACATAGCGCCCTGGCTTGACTGAGAGGTTTCGAAGGCGGTGTGTACGGGGCATCATTTAGATCTGAAAATATCAATTTTTGTTTCCAGGCATTTTCGCAATGAAAAATCGTTTGTCCCAATTGCAAACCAACTTTCCGGTTTTTGATAGAAATCTAGGCCTCTACCGATTTTTATTGTCCAACCGTTATCGATGCGAATTTCTCTGTCGTGCATGTTTTCATTCATTTTCACATCTAACACGACATCGATCTCAAGAAGGCTTTGTTTCAATTCTTCGATTTTTTCGTTGATTGTCGCCAGATCCGTGTGCTCATCGTAGCTCGTCACTAAATTGATTTGGCGGATGGTGGGCTCTTTGACGATCGCTTCGCAGAACCGGACGAAATTGTTAATCTGATGCGGCATTCTTATATATGGATCTTCAATGGTGACTGTTTTCGCACCAAAGAGATATGCCCCCAATATGCTCTCGTATGTATGGCCGCTGTCGCCATACGAGATGGTGAAGTGCTGCTCTGACAAGACGGGCGCTAGTGGAGAAGGTTCTGTTACGGGGGGGATTTCAGCGCTAAGGCTCAGAGGTCCACCGGTTGGATCTTTCGGCGGTGCGTCCTTTTTTTCTAACGAGCCCTCTAACTGATGACGAACTGGGTTTATTGTCGCGTTTACACCCTTTGTTTCCGGGCAATAAACGACAACCTCTTCACCTTTAATATTGAAATATGAGAGATCGATTTTCGCAAACTCATCATCAGGTTTGCGCTTATTCATTTGTTCTTTCACACGGCGACGATTTTCCACCGCGTATTCGACGTATTCTTCAAACTCTTCGTCTGTTGGCGGGGCGCTGGGGTGGAGGATCTTCAAAAAGGCGCAGAGAGTTTTTTTAATACCTTTCTCATCGCGTCCTTCTACCGAAGGCCCAAGCTTAACCCTATTACTGACTTCTTCGTATCGACTAGAATGCTTCAGCTGATAGTGGAATGCTTCGGCGAGATAGTCGGTAATGAGCCCAAATCGATCAGTTAAGTATGCGCTGCTATTTTTTGGCATTTCCCAGCCTGGGAGATAGCAGGCAAGTCGATCCATAACCGCCAAGTCGAACTGCGGTGGCAGCGGTTGAAAGAGGTCATATTCCGTTGAATTCACAATCTGTTCAACGGACTGGTCGATATTTCCGACAAAAGCCATGCTGGCGTCGGCGATCACTTCGACACCCCTGGAAAACCGCCCGTTCGCCATGAAATCCTTCATGATCTGAATGGTGTCGGGATCTTTGACCTTAATCCCGCCAACTTCATCAAAAGCGACTGTATCCCAAAATCCAACCAGACCAATTTTTCTGCGGGCGTTGTTATAAAACAGGGTGGATTTTGTTGCTTGTCCGCCGCTGATTAGGGTGGAATAGGGAGAAAACTCACTAAAGAAATAAGACTTTCCGGTTCCTCTTGGGCCAAGTTCTATGAAGTTAAAGTTGGCCTCTACCAGGGGGGCAAGCCTGGCAATGAAGTGAAATTTTAGGCGCTTTGACAGTTTTTCTGATTCAAGTCCGACGGAACGAATTACGGCATCCATCCACTCGTCACGGTTAAGTTGCTCGCGGGCCTCGCCATAGGCGCTGAAATCGAAGCGGCTCATCTGTACCGGGCGGAGGTCTTCCACGTAGAAAGCATAATCATCTTCATCGATATTATTGTGGGCAACCACAACTTCCGCCCAAATTCCACCTTCAAGCAATCGATCTATATCGCGGTAATATTTCTCGCCGATGGCAATGCGCTGGGAACCAAAATTTTCCATCGAGGCCCAATGACGTCGTTCCTTCTCGACATAACGAACATGTACTTTGTCGATAAATTTATGTTTCCCAACCCTGGCCACGCGGGATTGCGCGGCGTTGGCCTCGTCTGGACGAACATAATTCTCGTGTAGAGTTGCAAGCACGGCTTCCATGCCGGCCTGAATTTCGGCAGGCTCGTTGCTGGCGCAGTAGCGCGCCAAAAGGAATTCGAGAACAAAGGTGGGAATGTTGGTTCCCTTTTTAATCCGATGAAGGAGATCCTTACGGACCACCTTGCCTTCAAATACCTCGTTCAGCTTCTTGTCGAGTGCGTCTAGGTTATTTTCAGACTGCATAATCCGTCTCCAGGTCTATCGTCGCGTAGGCCGCCATGGTTACAGGGTTAAGAGCTTTCAAAGTGAATTTCCCTTCAAACTCCAGATCCATACGGATTGTGACTTGAATTTTTTGCCCCGGCGTCATGGTTAGGGTTCCTGTTGCAGCATCTATTGGGTCGCCTCTTTTCGCTTCGCCGACGACGATGCCCTTCTCATCGTGGGCCTCAATCAAAACTTCGACATCGTTAGAGAACATATCTGTACTTTCGGCCATTACATCGACCACGGGAAGCCTGGTGGTGATGCGTTTGGCACCGTTTCGGTAGCCAAGACTTACGTTTGTCTGAGCATCATCGGAAGGACGACCGCCGTGCAGTTTTACGGTTATGACAGGGACGATGGCCTCTTGCAGAGACGGACCCCCGTGGAAAAAACGCAGTCCGCGACGGTACGGCGCCATGCTTCGGGGCGCGCAAAATGTGGAAAGATCACTTCTGATGCCAATCCTGTCAGTCGGGATCGCAAAGTTGTGGGTGTCTCCGCTACCATCACCCAGAAGTGACCGGTCATGGACGTTGACCCAGTTTCCTGGAGGCTTAGCACAAAGGTCACCCGCATCGGCATGGCCATTCAGGAAGAAGCCATGGTCGGTGGCAATGACGATGTCGCTGAACCCGCTCTCTTTGAGCCGGTGAACGGCAACCCGGATCGTTCGTAGGGTCTGATGGACGAGGCCGAGCGTACTGTCTGGATTGTTTTCCAAATGACTATCAATTTCGGTGCTACGTAAAACCAGCAAATCGACGGTATCAGAAATAGAGGTCTTCTTGTTGCCAATAAAATTGCTCAGAGTCATTTCGGCGAAGCGGTCGCCATATGCCGCCTGCAAGACACCCATTCTCTGGGAAACCGTATTGATGACCTGCCCTTCGAGAGACGCAGCAATGCTGTTTCCATCGCGCTCGATACGAAGCTTGCTCCCCGCCCCAGGTAAAAGACTCGCCATGCCTATCGTGGTAATCGTTGGCAACTGTGCGTGTGCTGCGACGATGTCAGACACACCATCGTTCGCTAACTGTCGGTGGAGTTCCAGGCCCAGCTCATACCGCAAGGCATCCACCATGAAATAAGCGACCCGAGGTCCCCGCTCATTTAACAACGGCGCAACGAAGTTATCGAAGACATCGGTATTCGCGACGCGGTCTTGCGGTGGCCAACCTGTGGTCTCAAGGTGCTTCGTGAAGACTGTTTGGATTTTCTCAGTAATCTTCGCATAACGGCGGCGTGCATAGTCCGTGACCTCATCAACGATCGTATCGACGGACACATAATCGCCGACGGCTTGCTCGAACTCTCGCTGCAATCGATCAACTTCTCTTAATCGTCCCGCGTAATGGTCGATTAGGGTTTCCTGGGAGCGAACGTGGTCTACCAGTCCTCTCTCCGCATCCCCGCACTCCTCGACAAGGTTCAGTGCGGCAACAACCAATCCCCATTGGGCTTGGCTTTCGCCTTTGCCGAGCCATACGGAATCGCGATGGTGGGTGACAATAAGTCGAATATCATCCAGCCTGTCTTCTTTCAGGGCGCGTACGGCCGATGCCAGAAAAGTCCGTTCTTCAAATGGGAAGGTATCGCGTTTCCCCAGATCCTCTATACCGACGCAAATTTCTGGCAATTTTAGGTCGGACTCGACTTGTTCCGCACGGTCTATGTAAGTTTGGCGGGTTCTGATGTCATTCCGAACCGCTTCGCAAAGGTCTTCGACCAAGTGACTCGATTCGTCGACGGCACGAGGAACGGTGGTAAGGGAAGTCGGAAGTTCGGCTGGCAGATCGAATACGAACTCGCTGAACAAAATAAATCGCCAGATCTCGTCCGCCATTGCCGACCAGCTTTTGCCTTTTGTAACAAGTTTCAGCCCCAGGGAAGCGAGCAGAAGGTCACGCGTTTCAACCTGCCAAGTATCATTGTCCTTCAGTCGAGCTTTCTGTGTCTCGGAAGGAGCGAGGAGCGCAAGCAGGATGTTCCGCGCCGAATCAACCTTGAGAAGGGTGCGAAGCGTTGGATAGCCGATGCCACCGCCGATGTTGTTGACCAATTCAAATGATGGTGATGGGTCTTTGTCAAACAAACGTCGGATTTCGGCAACATGGTCCGGCTTTGCTTTCAGACACAGGCTTAGATATTCATCCCCATCGCCATCCGGAAAAATAGCGCCGCTTACGGAATAGATGGCGAACGGGTCTTTCATCCGCTCCTCATCGGATTGGGGAGCTTTCGCCGGCACATATACCAGCAGCTCTTTTGGGCCGTTGGCGCCTTGATTGACCAAGTCGACGAAAGTTTCCGTCGCGGCTTCGCGGCTTTCGATGCCGCTTAAGCTGGCGTCCACCACCGTGACGGTTTCATCGGCGAGTTCATGGCAGAGCTCTCGATAAAGATGCGCCGGATCATAAACGACGAGAACCGTCGCTTGATTCAGTCGACGGCGTAATGCCTCGTCTCGTATATAGTCTCTGATCCCGCTCACGGCTCACATCCCAAATGGTCAATCATGTTGATTTGCTCTTGCCGCCCTTACGGCCTCCGGGCTTCTCCGGTGGCGGTTCGTAAAGGTTTTCCAGGTCATGGGCTATAGCGAGCGATTTGTCGGTACGACATTTTTCGCGCACGCGGTCCGGCCAATAGGCCATCGCCAGATGGGCCCAGTCGTAGTCTCCCTTCTCCATCTTTTTCCACGTCTCCTTCAATATTCTCTGCCAGGGTAGATGGCGGAATAGGCGCCAGAGGGGTGCTGCGATGATCTGGACGCCATCATCGTGGTTGGGTTTCCAGGTCGGGGCGATCTGCAGCAAGGTGTCACGCAGCTCGGTCAGTTCGAGTTCGAGGGCCTGGAGCGCCTCGAAGGTCTTCTCATCCTCGCGCGAGCGAGCGCTGCCCTTGGTGCGCAGAACGGCAACGTCATGGTCGACCTGTTTCAACTTCGGCTCGATGAAGTCATTGACGGCGCTATAGAGCGTCTGACCGGTCACATTGGGGTAATAGAGCCAGAGCGTGTAGCTGCCCGAACTGGTGGAGATGGGCCAGTAGATTGGAGCCTTGCGGCGGCTTTTAGAGTAAGCTGAAAGATGGTTTGCAAAGAAACCGTTCGGCGTCGAAAAGTATTCAACTAGGCTTTGATAGCCAATAGCCTCAGCGATCTGTTCAACATTGATTTCCGATCCTTGGCCGCAAAGCTTTTCAAGGGAATCGTTAATTTTTTCCAATAGTTTTGATCGACCGTGCGCATCATGTTCCAAGATGCAAACATCGCGGTTCTTTTCGTTCAGGCGGGACTGAGCATCCGAGTATATCGGGAGTTCTTCAAAAACTTTGGCCTCCATCTTCGAGGTCAGATCAGGGTCAATTTGGACAATCGTCCATCGCCCGAACGCCAAGCCTAAGACGTATGAACATAAATTCTGCGCAATCCTCGTAGCGAAATACTCTGGAGCGGAGTCCATTTCTGAGAACTTCGCGACAATGTTTGAGGGATGCGTATCCAGCAACCGAGAAATCAGTTCCAGCTTTCGAGCTCCGAAGTAGGCTTTCTTTACGGTGGATCGCCCTCCACCGTATGTTGCTGTCAACTCTTCTATGAGTCGCTCCTCACTTAAATTTGAGACTCGCTGCAGTTCTGCAATTTCTGGAATGTTGTCTTTAGGAAATTCCGCCGGATGAACGCCATATAGAGAATCAAGATTAAGATCGCGCTGAGAGGCCCCTATTGTAGCGCAAACAAGCTTTTCAATAGCATGGTTCGTTTCAATTAATTGCAGAGATCTCTTCAGTTGTTGCAGAAACTGATTTCTTGCGAAGCTTTTTAGATCACCGAATCGAGAAATGTCGGAGAATCCAACAAAAAAACGAGTTGTTTCGTCGCGCGAAAAGTCGTGCATCCTAATTGCAATACACCGGCGCACCATCGTTACTGTTTCGTCACTTGCATTATTAAGGAGGTTCGCCAATCCATTCACAACACCCGGTCGATAATGACGCGCCGCGCTTCCGGAAACAGAACTATCTCCAGAACCAACGAAGGCATCGATCAAGATCTTGAATGGCCTAGTATAAGCCGCGCCTAGGTAGCCCAAGTTTGAATTGCGGTTTCCGGCAAAAATGGCAAACCCTGTCGAACTGAAAACTACCCCGTTTGGCATGTGTCGCGGACTAAAATCACTTGTCGTTCTGTCTGGGTAGGTAATGCCTTCTTTGAAAAAGAATTCTAAGTTTTGAGGTCTCGAGCGAAGTTTACCTTCCTCTGTTGTGAAATTTTTTATTTCGTGCCCATCGTCGTCCCAAAGAACGACTAAGTGAATATCATCAAAATAAGGTTCGTATTCGCCGCCTTTGGCGAACAAAGTCCACCTATTATTTACCCCTATGTCCTTAGGCCGCACTTCCCATACAGCCCGCACAAATCGCCCGTTGTCTCCGGTTTGTAGTCCGACTTTGGCCGAGCCACCTTGGTCGATAAGTGTCCCTAGCTTCAAAGAGGCTTCCAGAAGGTTTTCGGGTAGCGTATGGCATATGACACTATCAGGAACATTTCGAAATGTTCTCAGCGGGTGAAGCCGAGAAGAAGTTTCAACCCCATGGTTTTCTGAATTGATGGTGGCTTTTAGGTGCTGCTCTTTGTTTTTCTCGTCGAGGCAATTGACAAATAGACAGGCTTGATCTTTGTGCGCAGGGCCGACGATATAGGAACATGCTTCGACCATTGCGTCGTCCAGGACTCCGTAGCCAAGATCTGCAAATAACTGGAGACCCCATTCACCGTCGAGAAGCTCTTTTCGACGCCAGTTTGACATTCCGTCATTCGCCAACATGAAGCGTGAAGTAATCGCGCCTACAACACCTGTTCTGCGTGTGAGTTGAGCGCCACGTTCTACAAAGCAATTAGCAATCTCTTTTGCCGCGGCCTCAAATCTTGATCGAATATAGCCCCGTGAATCCTGCGTAGCGTCACCGAACGGTGGGTTCATTAGGGCTACATCGAATGTCTCGCTGCAAATGTCTATTACTCTTAGTCCTTGCAGCGCATCCTCAGCAAACAAGCGCCCTTGATAGTTTGATCGCGACGCGCTGGTAAAGTCTGCCAGCGCCATCCGCAGCCGAGCTTCGGCTTTCTCCCACCGCGCCAAGTCCTCTTCACGGAAGAGGCTGCCATGCTCGCCAAACACCTTGCGGATTAGCGCAGGTAACTCCTTTTCGATCTGCAACAGCAATCCAAGCTCCGGCAGCCCTTTCAACAGGAACAACGTCTGCTCGAACAGCTCCGCATCCAGCGGATCAAGTTCTTCCATAAACCTCTGCCGAAGGTCCACCTCGGCCGGGGGCGCGACTGCCGCCACCACATGCCCACGTCCGATCTGCGGGCGATCCTTGGCCTTGACGCTCTCCTCATGCCAGGCTCGCTGCGCCCTGAGCCATAGAGCCAGGGATGCGATCTGCGCCGCGCGCGGATCGATGTCGACGCCGTAGATGTTGTGCTCGATAATTAGCTGCGGCACGTCGTGCAGAAATTCATCCTTATCCACATAAGTCTGACAAAGTGGTTTTAAATCAGGGCTGCCGCCGGTATCGGTGTCTAGGCTGCGAGGACCATGGACCTGCTCCCACTCCCAAGCCTCACGGTAAATGTCGAGGAAGAGGTCGAAAGCGTAGAGCCCAAAATGCATCGACCCGCATGCGGGATCGAGCAGCTTTATCGTGCGCGGATCGCGCAGGGGCATCGTTGGCTCGGGCTTCTCATCCAGCTTGACCAGTAGGTACTTGCAGCGGTCACGCAGCTCGGTCTGACCACCCGTCCAGTTGAACCAAAGCCGGCCAAGTGTGTTGTCGACCAGGAACTCCACCACATATCGGGGCGTGAAGAATTGGTTGCGGACGGCGAGCTCGCGGCTGTTGCGCGGTGCTTGCGAGGCGTCACGCATTGCTTTGCGCTCTTCCTTCGAATTAAAGTACTGGTAGATCCAGCCGATGGTTTCGTCTTCGGCCCACAGGTGTTCGAGGTCAGAGTGGTTGATCTCCTTCAAAACTTCATGAAGGGTGGACTCGCTGGGAAATAACCGGCTTTGCGCCGCGTAGCGGTCGAAAAGCGCGTGAAGGTCGACGGCGAAGAGGTCGAAAAGACTGAGCAGAAAGTGGTCGTAGGTCTCTCCCGTGTCACCGAGCGCTCCGTTTGCCATGCGCTGATAGAGCTGAAAGCCATTCGACTGATACCCTTTACTTACGGATTCTATTAGGATTCCGCGTGCCTCCATCATACGCAGGGCGGCAAGGCGATTGAGGATGGTGAAGGCCTGCTCTCGCACAATGCGGTCGAGCACGGCTATGCGGGCAGCGTCCCCTCGTGTGGTCTCTGTCGCTAGATAGTGGTCCATAACCTGTCGCAGTATGCGTGCGGTTTCGAGACACCGATCATCCAGGTGATTGAGTGCGTCCATGTCGGCAACTTCGCCGGTCGCGGGATCCATCCCATAGACCTGCTGAAGCTGGCGGGTGAATTCTTCGCCGAGGATTCCGCGAGCGGAACCGACGAAGCGTTGTAGTCTGCCGCGTGTCGAGTCATCAAACGCCATAAATCAGTCCTCTCCGATTTCAACGTCGAAATCGTAATAGGATGCGTCGATGCGCAGATCCTGAAGGCGCTTAATGAGCGTGTCGAATTCTTCCGTGTTTGTGATTTGTGCTGGAATTTTTAAGGCGCGACGCGGGCGCGGGTCCTGTAATCCGCCGGGCCCAGGTTTCGGCTCAACGGGCTTTCGGCGCCCTCTAGCATCTTCAACGATCTTTCGCTTGAGGTCTTCAATCGTCGTGGTGATGTCGAATTCGGCCGCGATGAGTTTTTTCAGACCGGCAATATTCTCGTCAGCATCGACCAATAAGATTTGCAATTTGGACACAGCATTTTGTTGTTCTTCGCTGGTGAATTCTGCCCATTCGGGTAATCGAATAAGGTCATCTTCAGCGCTTTTTAAACGTTGTGATTGACCCTTTTTCATTTGGCGAACTGTTTCGAGAACTTGTGTCTCGATCGCGGTGCATTTCGTGCTGAGATCGGCCGTGTGGTCGAAGAAATTTGTTTGGTTAAGCCGTTCGGTGACGAACTCCATATCGTCGCGCACTGCCGCCCGCAGATCTCCCGGCGCGCCGGTTGCCGGCAGGCCGTTGATATCGCTTTCTAAATCCCGGAGTTTGCGAATGGTGTCTCCGAGTTTGTTGTCAAATGCCAGCTTAACTTTATTGGCCCATTTCAGCTCATCATAGAGCGTTGAGTGTTTGGCACCAAAAACCTGCGGTGCATCAGACGCGTCCGATAGCAATAGGTCTGCGATTTGTTGGTTGACGGACTCCATGGTGTCCGTCCCAGGAAGGCCTAGTCCCGCGAGCTTTTCTCCCAGAGAAGCTAGGCGGTGCTGTACGTCTGGAAACTTTTTCTGAACGGCTTTGCTGATCTCCTCTTCCAGTGGCACGACGGCGTCACCCGAAAGATCCGTCAGGCGCTCGGCTGCTTTAGCCAACACATCGTTCGACGGGCGATCATGGCGAAGAGACACACCGACGGCTTTGAATGTGTTGTTCGTTTTTAAGGCCTCGATAGCTTGTTGGCCGTTAACGGTGACTTCGCGGCCGCCAACTTTCAGCTTAATTTCCCCTGCCAGCAGAAGTGCCGCCACCAGATAGCGCGTCGTGTCTGGAGACCAACCAAACGGATGCCCGGAGAAAGTATCAAGCAGGCGCTTGCCTTCAACCATGCCGTTGCGATCGATATGGTCCCTGATGCTTACCAACGCCTTGTGATCTGTCTTGATCGACGATGTCGTGTTTGTAACCTGTACGAGGCCGAGTGGATCAAGCTGGGAAGTGATTGCCTTAAGATTTGAAGCTGCGGTGCGCAGGAATTTTTCAGGAAGAGATAGATCGACCCGTTCAGGGGCCTCGGTGTACCGATCATAGATTTGCTCAGCTACGCCAGTCAGGTGCTTTTTGCAGGCAGGGAGAAGCTGTTGGTCTATACTCTCAACGGCGGACACTGCTCCTCTGAAAATGAAGGAGCCCCGTGCGATGCTAGCAGAAAGCATCTGTTCTAATTTTATCGCTCGCGCCTTCGCATCATCCGTTTGGCTGGAGCAATACTCTTTTACTTCCTGATCGGGGTCATTTCGATAGAGTTCAACGATCCTGTTGCAACGGTATATCTCTCCAGCCAGATCCATCGCCTCCTGTGGCATTCGCGCCAACATGAAGATCATGCCTTCTGAAGAACGTTGCCTGGATTCGTCCTGCAATTTTGTCCGTTCGGCATCATAGTCGGTGGTGTCGGTGAGAGAGACCACGGTCTGAACAGTTTCACGCTCACCCCCCAGCGACATGCTTCGTCCGCTGACACTGCGTTTCAGGCCGCTTGTTACGGTCAGGCTACCATGCAGCCGCGCCGATGGCAGGGGATTGAAAACATCGGTAAGTGCAGAATTGAAGATCCTTTGGACGTCGTTTAATCGTAGCGGCAATTGTGCGCGCTCTTGTTCCACATCGTTCAACTTTTCGCTGAAGAAGCGCAAGCTGCCATCCTTGTTGCCCAAAGGCACAAAGGAATTATTGCGCATATCATCAACTGCGGTTTTTACATCATCCTTGAGCGAATTCGCTTCGATTCCAGGATGCATCAGTGCTGCAATGTTTTCGACCGTGACAGGTATATTGGCAAGGATTTGCAGGACGGCGATGGTCTTTGCGACGTTTTGCGTTAATGCATTGTCGGGGAACTGCACGACAACTTTGTCTACTGCATTGTGCAGTTGGGGAAAGGCGCGGCGGATGTCTTTATCCAACGAGTCATATAGCGTGACGGTGGTTGCCAGCCAGCCAATTTCGCGATCCGCGACGGGTGGTTTATCTCCGGTTCCTTCAACGAGAACATCTTGCACCACTTTAATGGCCGATCGCAGGCCAACACCGCCTGTCGATTTGGCCAGTGCACCGAGCAATCGAAGCAGGATTTCGAAGTGTGCAGGTAAGAAGGGGTAGAGGTTGACGAAGCTCTCCCGATCAAATCCGTCATCGTAGAATTTGCCATCGGTGAGTTTCGTGTTGTGGCGAAGCGCCGGACCATGTTGATCAAAGAGCGTGCCCAAAACACCGTCGCCACTGCTTGATTTACCTAAAAGGCGCCGATAGCAGATTTCTTTAATGTCGCTCGATTCGAGCTCAACCGATATCGGAAAACGGTCCTTCAATTTGAAGAGCTGAGGAGAGTTGAGCGTTGCTCTCGGATCGTCCTCGGTCAGTGTTTGCTGTGCGGTGCCAAGGATCCAAACCTTTCCTTGCCCGATGTTCTTAATGTTTTTTGCGAGCCCATCGAGATTTAGTATTTTTTGATCGCTGCTTCCCACGTATTGCCCGATTTCATCGATCACGAATACGATGTTCTCCTTCCCGGTTTCTTCCCGGATGATATCTATCATTTCGCTCACCTGATCGTCGGCGAAATAGATCGTTTCCGTATTGGAGGCCGAGAAAGCGTGTTCGTTCTGGAACAGCGCGGGATACATTTTGTGCGCAAGATTTGGGAGCAGGCTATCGACGACCAACTCGTCATCTTGGAAGTCGACCCATTGCTCGCCCGTTTCATCGTTGAAGAGCTTCTTGAATTCTTCGTATCGATTGTCCTTCTTAAGTTTTCGCTCAAGCGCAGCGACTTTTCTGTTGCGTGAATAGCCGAGCTCCTGAAGAACCTTGTAGTAAAGAACAGTTGACACATCGGCCAGAGTCGCTCCGGCAATCTGCTGACTTGCCAGGTCCAACATGATTACGGCAGCGGAAAGCCTAGAGGCAACAGTGTTGAGCAACGCCTTGGTTTGTGGGCGTCGCAAGCGATCTTGAAGGTGTTGGCGAAACGGTTGTCCATCTACCGTCACGTCAGGGTCCAGCGCCAAACCGAGGTATTTCGTAAACGAACTTTTGCCGGATCCGTAAAAGCCGGAAACCCACACCCCGACTTCGTGCCCTCCACCGGTTTCTAGAGCTGCCTGGATGTTCTCCAGCAGCTGTTCCAGTTGCAGGTCGATGCTTTCGGTTACGATGTACTCTGAAATTTCCTCTTTCAGTCGTTCTTCCTGGGAAGCCTGATAGGAAATAACTTTTTCGATTGATCGCTGGATACCCTTTTGGGGGTCGAAGAGAGATCGGATCTGTGTCATGGGTGTGGCCTATTCCTAATCTCTAAACTGTCATCCGCCGACGTGGACGGATCTGTAATTACCATCCTCTGGATAGAATCCGAGGAACCGAAGGCTTGTCTTTCCCGTGCGGGTGCCCGGGTAGAAAAAGACTGTGGGTACGTGAAACTTGCTCTGAAGCTGGGCTTCTATCGCCCCGATCCGCAGATAGGGGTGCAGGGCTTCAATGTCTGTTACCAGGACGATGGTCTTTGGTTGGCCCTCCAACCGTTCGAGTTCCGCCTCTAGTCTCTGCTGAAGCTGATTTCGTCCGGTCAATGCATTCGCGAGGCTTTTATTAGCCTTCTCCCAATTCAGAGGATTTTTTTGATCCGCTGCTAGCCAGATCTCACGCATCGGGGCAGCTTGCAGTATCTCTTTTATGTGGGCGGCAATGGAAAAAATTTCCACATGCCACCCAGCGTTCGTTAGTCGCGCCGTCCAAGCTGGCATCTGACGCTTGACCTCTAAGATTTCTCTTGGCCGAAAAACGAGATAATAGATTGGCTCGAAGCTCGTATGAGAGAATTCGCGGCCAGCATCAACCCGACGCATCAGTTCATCAAAATCAGCTGTCAGCGAAGCCATTGGCCACCTCCTCCATATTTTCATTTCTCCAAGAAATATGAACAACGGTGCCAGCGGATTGCACAATAACTTCTCCACGAAGAGCCAGCCGCTTCAACTCCTCCAACACATCGTCGGGTTCCAAGCCGAACAAACGCCAATCTTCGTGGTCCATAAGGGCATTATCCCCGAAGCCTTTGAAATGCAGATCGTGCGCCAAAAAAGAACTCACGAGAGGGGTCGGGCGAACGGGGTGTATCTGTCGGGCTCCCTGCCTCATAGAGCCGAGAAGACCAAAATCCGAGCATGCGCCGAGGAGATAACTTGCTACCCGGGTCATCGTCGACGCCGACCAATGCGTGGTTGTAACTCCGTCGCGTACGGCTCGCTCAATGAATTCCAAGGAATCCGTCTTGCTGATGGTGGAGCTGCCGGCTGAATATTTATCCCAATACACCTCACGCACAAAATCGGCTAATACTCGATTGGCGCGGCAAGTGTATAAGAAGAACAGTTGCTTTAAGTCAGCTGTTGAAATCTTTCGGTTGAGAACCTGGAGAAGCCGGGCCGGGAGAGTTTCGTCAATGAGGTAACGTGAGGCAAATGCTTCGGTGATGACGTTTCTCAGACGTCGAGCCGTCACGTTCGGAAATTCACCGGAGGCGAGTGCGGTGGTTAACAGATCGCTCCGGCTCATCCCAGGAGACCAAAGTTCTAGCAATCGTTGCGTTTCGGGGATTAAGCCCAAACCCGCCTGAAGCTGTGTTGTGTATGGCGGTTTAGTCACGAGCGTTCCGAAAAATAGGGAAAAGTCTGGATTGATGATGCGAATGCGGCCTGATAATGGTCGGCTAAAATGGAAATCCACGTATGCCCTTGGAGGTCTTTTGGACTTCCCACCCGTACAGGCCCCGGATTGGCCATTTTAGTTTCCGCGGATAACTCGATTAGGACTTCTTGCGCAGATTCGGCGGAAGAACCTCCTGTGAGGAGTTCGCAATCACTGCCCATGAGAACTGTTTCATGGAGTGTACGCTCAAGTCCTTCGGGTAGGCGGAAGAGGTGAAATGCCTGGCCGACGCCAACGCGATCATCGTGGACACGTCTAGCAGCTTCCACGACGCCCTGATAACGCGCAGGGGCAAGACGATCGCCATATACCGGGGTTAGAAATGCCGAAGCATTTTGCGTAAACCACATCGACGTCCACCAATTTCCATGATCTTTCTCTCCCAGCAAACCAACGGCGGCCCGCAGCTTGATGATATCGCTCGTTTTGTCGGTGACGGCGTTGCTGATATCATCAGCTTGCATCAGCTTTCGATCCTTTCATTGTCGTCCTCAATCTTGCCTTGTTTCATCCAGCTTAGTGTAGAACATCAATAATGTACTTAGTTGACAGCTTTTGGGTGCGTTTAACCAATGAATCCCCGGTCCCTGTTGAAAAGGCCTGAGGTCGTAGTCTCACGGAAGTCCTGGCCAAGACTTGTTATTATCAGCGCACATTTTAGCCAATTGACTTGGTTCGAGCACCTCTACTTGGTCTCCCCAACAATAAAGATGCCAGCACATTTCAAGCATGCCACCTGCGTGAAAACGGACAATTAGGGACCCGTCCTCCTGTTCTTCATAAGATTGGCTGGGATGAAAAGTGAAGTTCTTGGCATCGGCTGCAGCTCGAGGTGAGAATTTCCAGACAACATCTACTGGGTTTTCTTGGAACACTCCAAACGATTGCTCGGCGAAACTATCTAGGGTGAAGGACGAATCTCTTTCAAAGAAATCATCGGTTGGCTTGACGCTGATAATATTGGGTAGGCTGAACATTCTGAACTTTCGACCCGCTGCCTTTGGTACATAAGCGACCAAATAATGTCGGTGACCATAGAGAAAACCGTATGGGTGAACGGTGCGTTGGTTGATTTTTCCTGTGGACCTCGTTTTTTGACGAAGAACACAGGGACGGCAGGCTTTCACTGCTTCGCGCAATTCAGATAGCACAAATGGGCGCGTACGAGGCTTCGGGCCCGGTCGCATTGCGAGATTTTCTGCTTCTAAAAGGGCCTCAAGATCGGGCTCAACTCTGCGAGCGACATCTGGGTTCATTAGTGCAGCCAGTTTTGCTTTAAGATTCTCGAGAGAGCTTGCCTGGTCGGACATGTTTTCACGCTTGAGCACAGATATGGCAACTTCCAAGTCGCCTAATTCATCTGCGCTACACCCGATCAGTTTGTCCAACGTTCCCGTTGGAATTCGCCAACGTTTGGTTCGTTCTTCTGTTGATACTTCATCAGCATGTGGAAAAATTCGCAGAACGGCATCTCGCATTCGCATGGCCGTGCGGCGACCAACATCGAACCGGTTCTCTATATCTTTTAATGACAGTCCGCTCCGCGCCGCTTGCATTTCGAGCGCAAGGACCATCAGATTGTCTACTTTTTCATATCTCATAAGGCCCCCATAGGTAGCATCCTGAATAAACAGTATCAGAACATAACGTAGTCTGTAAGAGGGACAATCACTTTATGTGACCGTATTTGACATGCTTAAGTGATTCAATGACGAATCTAGGAACAAAACGAGAATAGGCATGTTGTCGGCAAACCAGAATGTACATTTTTCAAGGGGAAATAGTGCCCCGCCTGAGCTCTGGAAATATCACTTCACGAGTATTTCTCTTATCGAGGAAATTGGAATTAGCCGATACGTATATGGTTTGTGGGGAGAGCTATACGGCTGCTGGAAAGTCGATACATCCAGCAACAGGTGCCGGGAGTTTGTCCCAACGTGGAAACTGTTCGATGACAGGGGTATTTGGCTGAGCCAGGCCGAAACTCGTAAAGTTGAGATCAGTGATTTGAAAAACAGTCTGGCTTCCCAATGGTTATTCGAGGCGAATGCAGCATTTGCGGGACTGTACACAGAAATACCTCGGAGGATCCGTTCAGCAGTAGCGACAATGGGGCAGCACCAAGGACTTGCCCTTGAATTGATATGGCATGAACCAGGACTGGCATACTTTTTCGATCATCATATTCATGAAAGAACGGATCAGTGTGTTTTCGAGGCATTTTCATCACTGGGCGCTGAACATTGGGATCGTGAACTTCGCAGAAAACTGGCGGCAGATATTCTCAACGGCCATCAGCCAGAATTTGTCATCGAACCCTTACAAGCCTGAGCCAATACCGACAGTTTAACTAATCATGAGTGTTTGCGTTGCTCCACCCGATTGAACGCGGTTTCAGTTCAGTTCGACCGAGTATGCCCAGAAATGACACCCAGTTGTGTTTGAGTGATGTGGAAATGAAAAATCACAAAACCATTTTGTCAGGAGTGTTGATGTCGGGTTATTGGAAAATGCTTGCCCTCATGTATGAGGCTGCCGCTGCCGGTTGCAGATTCGATGACAAACCAAAGCTTGGGGTTCTCAAATGGCGGAACAGCTGCAGCGAATGTGAAGAGGGACGAAAGTGTCCAGCTCAGGTCATCTTGTTTCAGGCATTTGCGATTGATGCCGGTCTTGAAGCAGATGGCTACTGGTCTCCAGAACGTGATCCAAATTTGGTTCAGCTTCCAGATCTCACCCGTCAATCGTGATCAACAGAAGCTCTCACTTATTAACAATGCAGAAAATTGCCAATTCCGTTTTCAGATCAGCAAGGAAATCAACTATGGATATTCAAGCATCAGCAATCAAATCTGGATCCGGCCCGTTTTCAACATTCAAGGTCACAGCGATAACCATAATGACGGTTGTTTTGCTGAGTGGGTGTTCGTCGAGTAATGACGGGATGTCAGGTTTCGGGTTGTCCAAAATGAACTGGTTTGACAAATCTGAACCGACTAAGGGAGAAAGCTTCAATGTCGGCAACGACCCCTCAATTCTTGGGCTTGGTGAGGCCCAAACGACTCTTTTCAATGCGATCGAACTGGCGAAACAAAAACGTTTTCTAGAAGCGCGCATCCTGCTTACCGAATTGCGTGAAATTCAAGATAGAGAAAGTGACGGCTATCGCGCTCTAAGTTGCGCCATGGCGATCCTGGCGTTGCGAGAAGGGGACGCCAGGACTTTTAAGCGCATTGCGCGCCAGCTTGATGCTTCCCTGGAAACGCCGGTTCGCGTGCCGCCAGCTTACGTCGAAGTCGTCAGTTTATATCGGGCAATGAATAACCAGAGCTTACCCGTAAATACGCCCGAACGCATTCAACAGATGCGGGATCGGTTGCTTCCAGCGGAAACAGCCAGCATCAAAGAAGGGAGCTAATAAATGATCAATAGACAGTATTTTCCGATCGGCTTGTTTGCCGTCGTGCTTGCCATGGCGGCGATTTGGGCAATGCCATCGGCAGCAAAACAAACGTCACTGGACTCCCGAATTTTTCAGGCCTTTGAACGGATTGATGACCGCACGAACGCGCACGAGCAAGACGTCGTTGCCATACAGTCTCGTTTGGGCAATCTGTCTGTTGAGATGTCGGCTCTTCGTCAAAAACTCGCTGGACTCCCTAAGGATCTGGAAGACAGAGAGAACCTGGCTCTCAGGAGATCCATGCATGGGCAATTGATAAATCAGTCGGCCGAATATTTGAGCCAATCTTTTAAGCTGGTTGACTCGGCGGCAGCAGTAATTTCTGCCAACCTTTCTGACCTGGCGAAGCTTGCAGCCGAAGTCCGTAAAACAACCGATGCAAAAGGCGATGCCGATAAGCTGAAAACCAGAATTGAGAAAAACGTTGCCGCCGGTCGGTCAATGCGACAAGCCCTGGTTCAGCTTCGTCGTTGGGCCCAGCAAGACCCGGCACTTGCCGCAAAGTTCAAAAGCCTTCGGCGTATCAGCACCGTTCTGGATCGTCGCATTGGCGTCGATAAGGCAAGGTTGAATGGTCGTCAAATGGACGGCAATGGTGCCATCAGAAACAGGCGGCTCGAATCACTTGATCAAAGTGTTGATCGTTTGGGTGATATGTATGCGGAAATCATGTCGGAAAAAGATGCTCTCAGAGATCTTCGTGACGAACTTGCTATTGCTATTCAATTAGGCCGTTTGGAAATGACCCAGGAGATAGCTTCCCGAGCCATTCCGAAGGTCGACAGCATCCAATCACCTTCCGTGGGCGTTCAGTCTTTGGAAGACATGGCGAACGTCATCACCGCACTCAATGCGTCACTTTCGATGTCTCAGGACTTTCCTGCGGTTCAGCAGGCCGGGGGTGATGTGATCGCAGCGCCGACCGGGCTCGAAGTAGGCGGATTTTCTAATTTCTGATCTGGAGGAAAGAAAGATGCATATAGACAGATTATCCCGAGGGGCGAATTTGATCTTTGTTACCATTCTGATAGCGTTTTTGGCGCTCTCATCTCATTTGGCACAGGCCGAGGAAAAGGCTGATGATGCCGTGCGCGAGGCATTGGTTCAACGGACAAATACATTCTGTAACTCGGTTCTTCCTTCATGGTTCAAATCAGAAGCAGGGATTGAAGATCCAGTCGTGCGAGACCTGGTTACAGATTGCTACATGGGTCAAGCGCGGCTGAAAATACTTGGTGTAAAAACTGATTTTCCGCTGGAAACGGCGGCGTTGAAGGAAGTTCCCGCCATTCTGATGCAGCAGGAAACGGGCATCAATCTCGACATATTCAAGCCGCTTGCTGGACGTACTATCCGCACGGCTACCTCTGTTAACGGTGACTAAAAATGGATGCGCAGAAACAGGTTTGGGATCAGGAAACGTCCGATCGAGGGGTGATCTCTCGCGAGTTCAATACGATTCTGATGGTTTTTTGTTTGGCCATCGCCTCGTACATCATCACCATCTGGGGTTTCCCGACCATTGGCAATAGCGGCCTGATTGAGTTGATGGTCAAGTTTGTCGGCGTCTCTTGGCCATTCTTTGCTTTGGTTAGCCTGTTCCTCCTTTATGTGATCGGAGCATGGATGGCAGAGGTCTTCGCTCTCGGGAACCGAAGGCAATGGAACGGTATACGCCAGGCATTGCATTGGTCGACGGAAGCCTGTCCGCTGGTCGGGTTGTTGACGACATTCCTGAGCTTGTTGACGGCGCTTCTTGCATACGGCGAGGCAGGCCCCGGCAAACCGGAAACACAGGCAGCCTTCATCACTCAGTTTGCCATAGCCTTCGGAAGCAGTATTGCCGGCGGCGTGTTGGCCCTGACCTCTTTCACACTGCACAGCATTCTTCCAGACACTGATGGAGGAATTGACGATGAAGAAGAATAGGAAAAGCCGAAAGGAGGCGATGCCTAACCTTCGCCCTCCAACCATGATGATCGATCTGTTGTTCGGAGCCCTTATGTTGTTCGCTTTCCAAATGGGCGCTCCGACAGCCAAAACCGTCATTCCTCATGAAGTGGATCTCCCGACGGCAAATAGCGATCAGAAAACTGATCCCGCGCCGCTGCTGGCCTTGAAGCCGGTCAGAATGCCGGATGGGAGCTGGCAATACGGGATCCCAGATGGCCGGATACTGGGGCTAGAGCAAACGATCGGATACATCAATAAATCGGGGAAGACCCCGGTGCTGATGGTCTCCAAAGGAGCTCGCGTCCAGGATTATGTAGATGCTGAACAACCTCTCAGGCTGGCAGGTCTGAAGGCCGGATTAGCTGTTGAAATTAGTGAAGGAGAAGATAAATGAGGACCCTCTTTCTTTTGGGCATTCTCGGGGCTCTGATTGTAATTGCCACAAAAAATGACAATCAGACGGCAATGGAAGCTGCCGTGGAAATCGGCCAAAAGGCACAGAGCCTGGTGGCGGATTATGACAACGGGAATACCGTGAACGATATTATTGAGAAGGCCGAAAATGCGGGCAATATCGTCGGCGAAAAAAGCGATCCATTTGTTCGCCAGGTCAAAAAAGCCATAGCCAATCCCAAAACAACACTTTCGAAAAATGAGCTCAAATTTTCTGTCGAAAAAATGGCTGAAAAAACGACAGATCCTGCAGCTCTGATACCTGACGCAAACCATGACGCATCGGCAGACAAACAAGCTTGGGTTATGCCTAAACCACCTCAATTGGCGATCCCTAACATTCCGGCAATACCAAAAGCTAAAGTTGAGGCGCTTGATATCGATGCTGAACCACCTGTCACGATCGCAATAGCAGAGCCCGCCCCTGTTGATGTTGGTCGTTCCTATGACTTGGTCAAGGGATACTACGAAAACGCCAGCCGTTTGCTGGAAGAGATCAAGTGAAGAGGAAACTACGGTTTGCTCTATTTGTTATCCTGGCCGTCTTGCTCGTCTTTGCTCTCGATAGAGTTTCGGTCAAGTTGCTCGATAGAGAGCAACATATAGCTTCGAAAGCTGTGGATGAGCCCGAAGAATTAGAAACTCAAGTTGCCGTTAAAATGCCTTCCGCAGTACAGAGGCGATGGGTCATTCCAACATATCCTGTTGGCGATCTACCTGTCCCTAAACCTGTAGAAAAGACCAAAAAGAAAAAGTCGGTAAAAAAGCCGATCAAGACAGTCAAAACGGAAAAGAAGGCTCCCCCAAAGAAACCGGCGAAAATGGCAAAACCCAGGCAGGTTGCTACCAAGAAGGATGGAGAGTTTCCTGTTCTGGAAGTGGGATATGAAGCTATCGGATTTGCTGGTTACCTAGATGCCATTGAGCGGGTTGGGCATTTTTTTCTGATTTCTAATACGGAACAGGGAACGGAAATAGGGACTGAGATTTCACTGAAGAACCGAACCGTTTATCGCCACCGGATTGATTTTGGAACCCTTGCGATAAAGCGCCCTCACCTGGTTTCCGACGAGATGATCCGGGAGCAACTACTAAATATTGCTCTACCTGACGATGTACAGACCGACAGCATCATTCTCGTTTTTACGAAGCCCTTCGATGACCTTCTCTGGGACGTTATCGAAAATGCTCTCGCAAAAAAAGACCTGTCGATCAATCAAGTCAGCCGCATTGAAGGCGGGTATGTGAGAGAGCGAGAAGATGTATTCCTTCTAATACGTTCTGCTGAAAACAGGGATACGGGCGAGAAAATAATATTAAACAAGCGTCTTAGAATTTCCCTTGGATAGAGTAGCGACATGAACCCAGGCTTGAAATTGGTTCTGTTCCTTTCCGTGTTCATATCAGGGTGCGCGCGCACGGAGTACAAACCCTATAGTGAAAGCGAAGGATCACCAATCGAGATGTCTCGAACGGTTAACTTTTACGTTAGTCCCGCACTCGGAGAGGGTTCTTCCCAATGTGTTCTCGTTCTTCCGCCTCCAGAATACAATAGTTCCAACTTTATTGGCCACATAGAGAAGGTTCTGGTTCGCCACTTATCTGATAGGTTTTCTTTCGTCGTCGGAGGGCGGGCAAGGGATGCCAGAGCCGCTAATCTTGCCTTCGATTTGACGATCTTAGCAGATCAGATGGATTTCGCCGAGGCGATCGATTGTGATTCGATTTTTGAATATCAAATATTGCTGCCCAAGTACAACTACATGCTTGTTTGGTCGGAGGTCAGGATAGGAGTAGAGGCACGACTCTTCCGGCAACGGGACGGTCTTGATCTCTGGAAGGCAAGGCATGTCGCCAGGCGCTCTGCTGGCGGATTGTCGTTTTCGCCTTTCGGTTTGGTTGTAAATGCTTACGATGCCAATGCGTTTTCTTCGGATGGAGATGTCGTCGAATCTGTTGCCGAGGATCTGATGCGGCGGTTGTTTAAAACGATGCCGAATAAGGGGGGTACCGGATAAGAATGTTGGTAACAGAAATCAAGAAATGCCACTATTACAGAGTTGGAAATATGTTTAGGCAAATGGCTATCGGCATGGTGTCGGCACTGCTATTGGTTTTCCCTTTGACAAAGAAGAATGCGATTGCCGCCGAAAAATCAACCACGGCTCAATCTAAGATCTGCAACACCGAAAAAGCCAGAAAGTCTGCTGAGCTTTGGAGTTATGATCCGGCCGATGCATTTGAATTTGGTTCAAGAATTCAGCGATATGTCAGAAACAGGGACCTTCAGTCGTTATTTGGTTTGGTGAAAGGTGAATTGCGCTATGGCCCGCGCAAGAAATATATTCAAGGCAAGGCTTTCTTGGAGTTATTTTCAGAGAAATGGCGAGAAATTGTCCTGTCAGAAAAACCATCATGTACCCCCATAGGCTGGAGGGGGTTCATGGTGGGACACGGAAAAATCTGGTACGGAAAAAATTACGAGACCCAGGAATGGGAAATAGTAAGCATCCATGCCGACCAGAAAATTGATAAATCAAAAACTCCCCATACCAAAGGCTGGAAATACAACGGCGATCTCTTGACCAAGAACTGTTTCGCCACAGAGTGGTATTCGGGTGACAATTATGAGTACCACCACGAAAAATATGGAGAAGTCAAAGGGGTAGACCTTCGTGACTTTGTTCTGAACCCTGGACGATATATTGGGGGGCCGATTCCCGTTGCACCGATTGTTCCCCCAGGGGACAAGTTTACATCAGCAGAAGAGTGGTTGTTGGCTCGAAAATTGTCTTCGTGTGGGCAAAGTTCCCCCGGGGCCGGAGAAATCACAATTGCGGACGGTTGGGTTTCAAATCAATATTGCTTTCCGGAAGCTCAGGTTCCATGCTTGAAACATAGTTATGGTCTTCTAAAACGAATATCACTTGATCACTGCCGCGAATTAGCGCCGCATTTTTCGGAGAATTGTATCGACTTGGGACTGGTTCAGGTATCCGAAGAAACAGGTGGCTCAATGGGTAACGATGTTAACGAAGGCATCTATGGAATTATGGAAGACCCAGTTTCCGGTGAAAAATATATGGTGCCGCTTGTTAATTTTCCGAGCCTTAATGAGGCACTAAACTATATCGATCAACTTGATGAGTGAGTGTATTTGGTAAGTTACGCACTCAGGAAGCCGTACTAAGATGTTTGGGTTCTGCAAAAGGCTATTAACTACTCTTCGGGCATACCTTTTCTCACCTGAAACATTAAACCACGAAACTGCCCATTGTTTCCACGCTCTGGTTCAGAGTACTGCCACCACTTGGCAGTGTAGCGCGTGCCAAGCTTGATTGCTTTTTCCCGGCCTTTCTTAGTGCCTGCTCCAGTATGTGCAGCCCAATTCAAATTCCCTTTTAATTCTTGCCCTTCATGTAGCCGAAAGTCTGCATCTACTGTTGTGCCGGTTCGCGCTGGTCGCCAATAGGAACCGTCATTCGTTAGGGCTATTGCCCAACCCACACAATTAGGAATGCTAGCAACTACTTTTTCCAATCGTTGTATGTCTTTCAACAAATCGTAACGGCTTATGTCCTGAGCTCCTTGATCTTGTAGTATGAACTCCTCCCCATCGACGGCGAGATCAAGCTTGCGTGTCCAATATTTTAGTTCCACGGCGACAACCTGTCCTTCATTAACAATCCAAACGTCTACGTAGTGGCGGCCAAAGTCTGGAGGCCGATATTCGAGCCTGATTTTTGCGTTCGGATACAGTTTATGGATTGCCCAAGCTAATGCGTGTTGAAAATCCGCTTCCGAATGGAACATGGGCCTTTCCTGAGCCAAGTGCTTCATGATTTTGGCAATATCCATTCCTCCCGCAATTGGATAGGCTAATTCTTCAAGGTGCAATACAGGTGCCACCATATTCGGAATTTTGGTGTGTTTCCCTTTTTTCGTTGTTAAGTAGTGAGAACGGACAAAGGTTATGGTCTCACTTGTTATATTTAGGTTTTCCGTGCCCCAGCCAGCATTTGACCACGCGATTTTTTGTGGGTGCCGGGTCGATTTTTCATTTGCCCACCATGCTTGATATTCCCTTGCGCTTATCGGTAATGGTCGTTTAAGAATTTCTTCGATCTCAGAGAAGGTCGCACGCCATTCGTTACCCTCTTTGCGTTTGAGATGGTCTTCCAGTGGGTCGTAAATACTCATATTTCAGCCATATGCCATTCAGATAGCACCTAGTCGTTTGCTTGCCTGTAAAGAGCAAAAAAAAGGCTATACTCAATACCGATAAGATCACTTGTAAGTGTAGGCGGTAAAGGTAGGTAAGGCTACTTCTTGGGGGGGCGGGCAACACGAACGTGGGGAAGCGGAGAATCATATGATCGAATATCAAGGGGAGACATTTCGAGATGATAGGATGTTTGTAATAAATCTTTCTCGCGGCACTGTAACCAGAGACTCCAAGAAAATTACCAGATGGCTACTGTTCACCTACAGAAATACCATCCAACTTCCTATTTTTCGATCTGATGACTTTGAAACACGAGAGGACGCAACCGAATATCTGAAAAAAGAAGAGCCTAATGTTCCGGTGATAAGCAATGGGGGCCAACCAATAGAAATTCCTAAAAATGTGGATCGTTGGGAATTTTGGACTGATTGGTTAGCCAAGAATGGTTTGCAATCAGCAATATCAGGACAACAACATGTTCCTGACTGGGTAGGAGATCAGGGACATGATCCGCGAGATAATTACCAGCACGTTATAGAGTTGACGGAAGACGATTTAAATTAGTCAAAAACGTAGGTTATATTAATTAGTTCGAAAATTTGGGCGGTCAATTTCGTTTTTTTCGTTTTCTCCATTCCCATGGGTTAGTGAATTTTCCTTTCCACATTCCCCGGTGATCTCGCTTGGCAATAACTTCTGCGTCAGCATATTCTCGGGAATATTTCGTATAGGCGAGAGCCCACCCAGCCTGGACAATTTCACTGTTTAGATTTTTGTTGTCGAAAAAACAAACAGCTAACAGTCGCCCATATCGGCCTTTCTTATTTCCCTTGCAGTAAATTGCATGGCCTAATGTTATACGCGTAACCCATGCCGTTGCCAGGGCTCCACAAGGATATTCAGTGTCCTTTGCAACACAATACTGCTTGGATTCTGGAGCATCGATACCTTGAAGACGAATACGTTGCCCCTGGATTTCCAAGGTATCGCCATCAATGATCTTGGCGGGTCCATTCAATTCAGCCGCTGACAATGGGATTGTCGAAAGCATGGCAAATAAAGCTATTGCAGCGCCTATGAACAGCGCCCTGATTTGCGCTCCTATTGGACGTAAGATTCTACTCACGTAATTAAGGTGACGTTGGTCCATTTTTCCGGCGTTCCAATGTTCTCGCTACTGAAAATATTGTTGCAGTGTTAAGTGCCAGAATCGGTCATGGATGAATCGGTGCCCACTTACGTGCGGAAACGATCGGTGATAATCTCATAGAGACGTACAACTAAAACGTCTTTATTCAGTCCGAAGGGATGTATTGAATTCGCCATGGTCAGCTCATTTCCCGCAACACTTCATTTTTTGTTACTTCCCGATGGGGCTTCGGCACGGCGGGTTCAAAGGTTACTGGCAACGGAAAAAGCTCGGCTCGGAGTGATCGCAGGCACCTGGGGGCAGCTAATCGGCACTGCAGCGGATGCATATCTTGTTTGCCCTGCGGAAGGCTCCTGGCATGAAGCAATCGAGAACGGTATGCAGAAAGTGACGCACGGTTTCTGGGCGGGCAGTCTGAAGGTCGCGGCGGGTGAGACGGTGAGATCTGTCTCCAGCGCTCTCGAATCACTAATTTCCGGGTTAGGACCTTCCGGCATTTTTCCTGATTCGTCGTCAGCGGAAATTTCCGATCGAGCGCAACGACATCTTGTTGACCTTTCGGCTCTGTGGGAGCAGGTGGGAAGCATCTTGCCTCCCAACCTCGCCATCATACGGGAATTACTTGACGTACCAGTCGCAGAGGCCATCCGATCCATTGCCGTATATCAAATGAATGACTTACCCCACTTGTCTCCATGGCAACGTGCCTTGGTCAATAAGCTGAATGACGACGCTGAAAACGCCCGAGATTTGGCTTTGGAAGATACGCTTTCGTCCATATTTGCACCGGCCCGCCGCTCGAATTTGCCGAGGGCTATTGGTCACGTCCATGAACGGCTCTTTTCCAGTGAAGACGAGCAGGTGCCGATGGACTCGTCAGTGCAGATCGTGGGTGTTCGGGATCATCTTGAGGAAGTGGAAGTGGTTGCCGGGATGATTCAAAAAGCCATATCTGAAACCAAAGATCTCACACCTGCTGATTTCGCGATCCTTATCCCCTCTGATCCCATCTACATCGAAGCGGTCGGGAGTGTGTTCGCGTCCGCAGGTCTTTCACTTTCTGGCCTGCCAACGAAACCAGTTCTTCGTGATCTAGGCCATGAAGCGATTTTACATTTTCTTCTCTGCCATGAAGGGCCGGCTCCGGCCATGGTGTTAGCGGCTCTATTGACCTCACCTTTAATGCCGTGGCCTCTAGCTGTGGGTCATCAATTGGCCACCAAAGTAATGAATGGAGATTTCCGTCTCTCGTCACAAGAGGGAATGGGCAAGGACTCCGTCCAAGTTCTAAAGCTTATTCGAAGTGCCAATGCCGAAGATGTGGATTTGACTGCTGCCCTTTCCGCTTTTTGTGAACGTCTCTCAGATGTCCCGGAGTTGGCAACTCACCGGGAGCGCGCTGAAGCAGCTTGCGAGGATCTCATCGCCATGATTGCGGAGATGGAAACTCCTTATTTTCCCGCACTTTTCGCCCGCGTCGAACCAGATTCACTGAACGAACCTGTAAACGATAACCTGACCCGTGAGGGCATAGCCGTTTTTGTTGAGGGGCATGAGCCATGGCGCACCGTACGGCGTTTGTACGTTTTGGGGTTTTCCAGTGGTCACCACCCGGCACAACCAACCGTATCCCCAGTTTTTTCGGATCCTGATTTTTTCGGCATTCGTGACAAGCTTGGCATTGAGATCGACACGGGTGCAATCACCGTGGATCGCCACCGCCAGCAATTCCGCCGTCAGGTCGCTGCGGCATCGGACGGCATCAACTTTCTGGTCCCCCGCCGCGACGCCTCGGGTGGCGAACTTTCGCCATCGGAAAGTCTGACCTTTATCGCCAAGCTGTTTAAAGACATCGAAGACCCAAATGATATAATTCTGGATGTCGATAGCAGCGATGACCAGGGCGCGATTGAAGGGCTCGCTGTCACCCATGCGGCTGACCCAGTGCCGCCGCGCATGTTCGATGTCACTGATCTCAATTTTGGGCGCGACCTTCTGAAACTACGTGTGGATGATGACGGGAACCCCAAACCTGAATCGCCAAGCAGTCTCGAGACACTTGCCGTTTCCCCTCTTGCCTGGCTGCTTCGAATCATGAAGGCCGAACCCTCGCCGTGGGAACCTGAAACCCTGGGGCCTATGGCTGCAGGCACGATCGCCCATGCCGTTTTCGAAAATCTATTTCTGCCCGGGCAGGACTTTCCAGACGAGGGAGCAATCACGACCTTGATTCCGCAGTTATTGGATAAGGCCATTCTGGCCCGTATGCCAATTTTACGGTCATCAGCCTGGCAGGTAGAACGGCGAAATCTTGAACGGGATATTCGTTTGGCTGCACTGCGATGGCGAGAAATTCTACAGGGGTTGAACGCACGTATTCTCGGTAACGAACTTTGGCTACAGGGAAAACTGGGGAGCCTTTTCATCCACGGAGGAGCCGATTGCGTTTTGGTGCTTCCCGACAAACGATTAATCGTTGTCGATTATAAGAAATCCAGAAGCACATCTCGTCGCATCCAAATGGAAAAAGGATATGACAGTCAGGCCTCCCTCTACCGAACCATGCTGGAAACGGACGGAGCCAAGGTCAAAACAGATACAGAGATTGTAGAGGCGATAAGCCAGGCTGAGCAAATTGCTGTCTTGTATTTCATGATGAATGACCAGACGGCGCTGACAGACACTCCAAAGCTTTCGGATGTATACGTTCCTGGTCTGGAAACATTGACGGACGATGTTTCAAGCAGTGCCATTGCTGCAATCGGGGATCGTGTCCGGCAGATTCGCAACGGGTTCATAGAATTAAACCGTCGTGACGACGCCAAACGTTACGAAAAAGAAACCGGAGGCAAACCATATGCCCTCGACAATTCTCCTTTGATTGGCCATTTCATGCACGAGCCTCCGGTGGAGGATTCACTATGAGTTTGCCACCGCTATCGCTCATCTCTGCAGGGGCTGGGTCCGGAAAGACCTATCATATAGAACGCACGCTGGGTCGATGGATCAATGCCGGTGACGTTGCACCTGATCGGATTGTCGCGGTGACATTCACCAAGTCGGCAGCATCGGAACTACGTGAACGCCTTCGCGCCGAACTGGTTCGTTCCAATTTGCTGAACGAGGCCCTACTGCTTGATCAATCCTATATCTCGACCATCCATGGATTTGGTTTCCAGCTTATCTCCGAATTTGCATTCGAGGCAGCGACATCGCCCAAACAGCGACGCCTAGGCGATGACGAGGAAACGGCTCTAATTCGCCAAGCTATCGCGAAGACAGATAAGACTGAGCAGGTCATGGCAAATCTTCCTCGCTTTGGGTTCGTCTACGACCACGGGTCCGGCATGACTGGCGAGGATAAGTTTCGGTCACAAATCCTTAAACTGATTGCCAAGCATCGCTCCATCGGTTGGCAAGGAGAGGCTCCAGAAATTGCCCGGCATGCCGCTGCCTTCGTCAAAAATAGTTACGGGCAAACGGGCAAGGCTTCAATTTTAAACGAATCCCTTTACCGCGCGGCGCACGATCTACTTGGTCACTTCCCTAACGATCTTTCGGTTGAATATGGGGTGAGTCAAGCAGCTAGGAATGACTTTCGTAAGGATTTTCGAAATTTGCGTCTCGCCGAGAACCAGGAGCGCGTCGCCAGTGATTGGAAAATGTGGAACGACCTTACCAAACTCCGCCAAAGCAACAGCAGATGCAAACTGCCAGAACATTATGATCTTTGTGCAGGCGCCGTGATGGAAGCGGCGGGTGCTCTTTCGACCCATCCGGGGCCTATGGAAGACGCTGTTATCCAGGTGAATTCCATGTTTGGAGCGGCGCAAGATACCCTTAAGGTCTATGGCGAAGCAAAACGCAATGCGGCGCTCGTGGATTACACGGATATGCTGGCGATGGCACACGTTCTCCTGAAGGGAAATGCCGATGTCATGACAGCACTCCGCGAACGGGTTGATTGTCTGGTGATCGATGAGTTTCAAGACACTAATCCACTGCAATACGCGCTTCTATGGGCATTCCACGAGGCCGGTGTGCCAACCTTGATTGTCGGCGATCTGAAACAAGCAATCATGGGATTCCAGAATGCTGATGCGCGGCTGATGGAAAACCTTCTCGACACATACCCCGAGAGTGCCTCGTCGTTGGATGCGAACTGGCGAACCCAGGCAAGTTTGATGAAGTTTATCAATCGGCTTGGGCCAGGACTATTCGGTAAATCCTATGTGGACCTTGTCCCTCGGGCTCCCAGCGGTTTTCAGGAGCCATTGGAAGTCATCGAATATAAAAAGCGTCCTCCTCGTGGCAAGGGATCGCAGGAAATTTGCGCCGCCCATACGGCTCTTCGCATCAAGGAACTGATTGATGAAGAAACGCAATTTGTTCGCGACCGGAAAACTAAAGTCAAACGACGGCTTCGCGGAGGTGACGTTGCCGTTCTATGTCCCAGAAATAAACAGCTGGATATTTATGCCAAGGCTCTACGGGCTGCCGGTCTTCGGTGCCAGCTTGCCGAACAAGGATGGGGTGAATCCAGGATCGTGGAGATTGCCTGCCATGCACTGGAATACGTTTCCGACCCGGAAGATCGTCACGCGGCACTTTACATGAGCGTGACGGAGTTTGGTGAGCACAGCCTGGAGGGTGGAATCAAGGGACTGATTGATGACGGTGCATTGGATGGACAGCTTCTCCGTTCCTTACAAGCTGTTACTGAAAAAATAGGAGCCAAAACGGTCGATACGATTGTCACAGAAGTCATCGATGCCCTCGGACTATATGACCGAATCGCCAACTGGCCGGACGCGGCTCAATCCAGAGCCAACCTATTGCGTCTGCAGGGGGAAGCCCATGAGTTCATGTCATCCAATCGAGAAGCGCTTGCCTGCGGAGGGTTTCATGGGACCGGTCTCAAGACTTTTCTGGCCTGGCTCAAGGCTCGCATGAAAATTGATGACCGTCAGCCCGATCCTCGGGTGCTGGACGAAGATGCGATACAACTCACAACTTGGCACCGGGCAAAGGGGCGGGAGTGGTCTGTCGTCGTCGTTTGCAACTGGGAAACCAAAGTTGAACCCCGGCTGCCTGATTTCAGCGTGAACTATCAGAGTTTTGGTGACCTCAGTAACATTTTGGAAAATGCCAGGATCGAATTTTCACCTAAGTTCGCAGCGTCAAAAACCAATAGCCAATTTGAGAAGCCACTTCGACAAGAGGTGGAAACAGAAGCCCTAAGACTAATCTACGTGGCGCTCACTCGCGCACGCGAAAGACTGATTCTCGAATGGCCAAGTAATTTGGATGGTAAGGATACCGTGACCTACTACAGCCTGTTGCGCGATGCTACGGGATTGGCTCTAACGGGAGATGGAATAACTGTCGGCGATCAAACTTTTTCCTGCCGAATGGGGCAAGCTGGCAACAGCTTTCCGGATGGGTTTGATATGGAAACCACTGGATTGTCAGCACCCTTGCCTCTGATCGGCAGGCGCGCCATTGAACCCTGGACTTTGCCCGATGATCTAACGCCGGAAGCAAGAGCTCCGTCGGATCATGACAAGCATGAGCATCTTGAGACACCAAAAAACATTCGCCGTGAATCTTATGGTACGGGTCTCAAGGTGGAACTTGGCGTCACCGGCGTTGAACGCGGAACGTTGATCCATAAATGCTTTGAAGTCATGGGAGCAATCCAGGATCGACCGAACCTCCTATCCCGTGCAACCGGGTTTGAATTGTCCGACGATCAACGGGATGAAATTGTCTTAACCTTTTCCGCGTTTGAGACTTGGCGTGCCGGGTATTTCCAGGATGCCCAGGTTGAAAACGAAGTTCCCCTTATCGCTCTTGACGATACGGGAACCATTGTTGCCGGGTCAATCGATCTGCTTGTCGAAACCGAGAAAGGGTTCTGGATTATCGACCACAAATCGGACCGCACGGAAGATCTAAACGTAGCCTTCACATTTTACCTGCCGCAGCTTCTGACCTACGCCGACGCGGTGGATAAGGCCCGCCCGGACAAAAAGGTGCTGGGAGTGGGGATCAACTGGATATCATTTGGTGAAATTTCTCTGCTGCCGAGCTGCCTTTGAGAAAAAATGAGGGGCGACTAATGATGAATCAACAACGACCAATTGTCTATGAAGCAGATATTGACGAACTGATTATTAGAAATCTACAGCGCAACAAAATATTTGCTAAACGATTCGTTGCCGCCGGGTGTTCTATTCCAATAGAATTCGACGGGCTTGGTGTTGATGGGCAAGTGCCCCACTTTGGCGTTCCGGGCACAATAGATATACAAGTTCGTTTATGGCTATCGAGTCGGGCCGAGTGTGGGCGATTGCTTGTTGAGAACAAGTTAAACAGCAGTTTTACACCAAACCAACCTGATCGATACGCTGCTTCGGCAACTTCCCTTTCGAAATCTGGAAGACCTGTATTTTCGGTTATTTGTGCTCCTTCTGAATATCTAGAAAAGTCTCAGAGTATTTCTCCGTTTGATGCCAGGATATCCTATGAGGACTTGGCGTCCTGGTTAGATGGTGACGATGTGGATGTTCTCTCACAGGCAATTCTTAAGTTCGAAATGCCTTACGAACCGGACCCAGTGCCGGCTGTGGCTGACTTTCACGATGGGTATAAAGAGTTGGCTGCAGCAATTGCACCTGAGATCATAATTAAACCTAATCCGAATAGCTCAAATGCAAGACCAGAACACTCACGTACTGTGTACTTTGATGCGAAGAGGTGTCTCCCCAATCATGACTTCCTGCCAACATTGAGCTTCTCGCACCAATGCCTGGACAAGGCAGCTCCCGCTCCAAGCGTCAAGATCATGTTTAAGGGATGGGCCAAGTATGAAAAATTATTAAAGAAAAAGGGGGCCAAAGATTTGGCGATGTCGGGACTCTACATTCGACGGGCGGGAAGGCGGGAAACCGGCAGCTTGGGCCTGATTCACGACACAAAAAAAATGGATAATAAAAGGCCGGTAAACCAACAAACCGATGCCGTCGCCTATGGCATACGCGCTGCAACGAAATTACGGGCGTGGATGTATGCTAATGAGGATGTTTTGCATCGCTGGTCTACGGCTGTTAAGGAAGCCGAAATTAACGAAAATTGAATTTGTTAATCTGATGCCGTTAGACTCTTGATTAGCGAAACTTAACTAAAATCCAATTCCGAGAGAAGTTATCTAGGGAGAAGACCGTGTTTCTGCACGGCGCTCTGAGACCCCACTTGGTAATGAAGTGTCGATCTCAATTAGTCGGGAATTCCAGCAATTGTCATAAATATTCTGATCGTCCCGAACGGGCGACAATTAGACATGCTGGTAACGTGAGCGAAAGCTTTAGCCTATGAACTAAAAATGATATTTCCTTATTTTTCCATAAAATTGGCAAAAAAATACGAAAATATTATATCTATCAGGAAAAAATATTGTAAATTTCCTATAATTATTAAATTATTTCAGAAATATTATTAAATATTGCTGTTATGTTTCGGGATTGAATTTTCTACAATCAAAGCTGTCGAAACAATCAAAAACTGGAGACAGACAATGACCAAGCAATCAGAAAATTCATCATTCGAATATACGAAACATGGATTAGCCCGCATGCAACAGCGCGGCTTCAAAGCGGCAGACATCGATTTAATTGCTCATTGCGGCACTTATTTTGGGGATCACGAAGTATTTTTTACAAACAAAGATGCTGACAGAGAAATTAAGTCTCTAAAGAAAATGATCAAGAAGTTAGATCGCCTACGCAATAGAAAAATCGTTATCAAAAATAACGCTATTGTCACTTGCCATCCATGCGAACAGAAAGAGGTTAAGCGCCTCAAACACCTTTCTTGCCAAATTAATTGAATGGCAACCGCTGCCGACCCAACAAAGTTAATCGGCTACAAAGTAATCACCAGAACAAAGAGATGAGGAAACCAGTCATGAAGTTTTTCATTTCACCTTCCCGCCTGAAGAAGCTTCGCGAGCAGAATAATCTAACACTTGCCAATCTTGCAAAAATGTCTGCGGCGTTAAAGCGACCAGTTACTGCTAGAACAATTTCAGATATCGAAAAAGACAAAAACAATACTCGTCCTATACACCAAAATAAGCTCTTAGGCCTCGCTAACGCTCTAGGAGTAAATCCTAAGGTACTGAGCGGTGAACAACCGTTACCGGAGAAACCCTCTCCCAGTGACCCTATATCAGTACAATTAGATGCGCAGACCCGCCTTAACTACGAACTTATCGAGCGGCGTTATAATGTTTCGCTAAACGATATTGTTAATATTGCCCCCATACTATTTATAAAAGCAGCTATGGAGAGTATGAGCAGACAAAAAAGCATTCTTGAGAGAGAGGTCTATTTTGAGCTGGGGCAGACCTTGGAGCCCGGCGAAGAATCAGGCCGCTCGTTGGAAAATTTGCCGGATGGATTACTTCAGCATTGGGATGACGAACAATTGGAGCATAGACTTGGATACAGGATTGAGGCCGTCAAACAAAATGACCTGTTTGATCAAACTGTGCCCATTGAATTGAATACAATGTCAGAAGAAAAAACAAACCCGTTTGCAGACTATCTCATAAAGATTTGTGCCTCTGAAATAGGACACGAAATGGCCAAATTGAAATGTGATGATTTTTACGGCTTTATTGAATATTTCCCTGGACATCGCATTCCTCAAAGTAGGGTTTGTGATAAAGATATTGAAAGAATAACATTGGGAAGCTATGCCGCTCGGCGTGCGCTTGTAGAAGGCGTCGTTCGCATCAAAGATATACCCGATGATCTATGGGAGCCAAGGAAGGCAGGCGATCGAGTCGCTTGGCTAGAAGACGAATATGCCTCAGCCAATAGAAAAGATGAATTGAATGACACTGGCGAAGCATCATAAAAGCCAGTGTGTTTTTTGCTGTAGATATTCAAGCCGTATATAGATTGTCGATTTTTATCCCACGAAATCGCTTCTACACACATCAGGATCATATTGAATTTCTAAATCTACCCCGGTCCAAATTGCGTCACAAGATTCAAGTCTGTACACATCACCCTGATTCCACGTGGCACCGACAAAGTCTTCGATCAAGTCCTCAACAAAGACCCTCTCTCCTTTGGTGATATCTTTGGGAATAATGTATGCGGCAAAAGGCGATTCAAATCGATGCGGATAATAGTCCGTAAAGTCGATCACAATGTCCCACTCCCCCGCGCCAGGCGAGCTTCTAAAGTCACCGTCAACACATATTACCCCAGTTGCCCTATTTTGGGACACTCGGTATTTGGATCGAATGTTGTCGCCAGGCACAACCTTTTTGATGAGAGGCAGATAGCCATCACGGGCATACATATTAATCTCATCCACCTTTCGGGCAGTTTTAATAACTCTGAGGTCGTTTCTGTTTTCAATCGAGCTGCTAATCATCAAATGTCACCACCGTAACGTTGTCGCTTTCAATATTAACTCTGAAGCAGGTGTCCGGAAAATCTTTGCCACACGTTAATGCCATATTGTCCGTCATGTAGCTCGTATCCTCCACCGACTTTTTGCACAAGGAACAGGCTCGCCCATTTCCATTTTCGGAAGTCGAAAGCTGATTCCATCCGATGCCATATGGGCAATGCAATCTCTTGATGAATGCTCCTTCATCGGTATAGAGATTCTTCGAAATGGGATTAAATTTCATGATGACACTCGGTATGTATCCATTTGTTAATTGGGTGGGTAACGTTCGTATTCTTCTTCGTTCAGTACATGCTTATCAGTGCGAAAATATCGATGAAGGTCCTTTGCTACCCGCTCGATTTCGTTTCGCAGTTCCAGTTTGATAAGCCACCGTTCTGGAATTTCATTTCGACCATATATAGCACCGAGAATATTGCCGGTAATAGCACCGGTGCTATCGCTGTCACCGCCATGGTTTACAGCAAGAATGACCCCCTCTTCGAAGTTGTCTGCGACGAGGGCGCAGTACAGGGAAATCGCCAATGCCTCCTCTGCAATCCAGCCCTTTCCAAGGGATTCGATTTTTTGCAGACTTGGCTGGCCGCTTTTTGCTTCGTCTACCGCTCGCCACACAGCAGTCCTGATTTCCTCACTCTGATGAAGCCCCTTTGTTTTTGACAGTCCTATAAAGATGGCCTCTTCCAGATGAACCCCGGAGACAATATGGAAAATCACCACACCCAGGATGCCCGCTGCCAAATAGCCGCTTGGATGACCATGCGTGATTGCAGCAGCATCACAGGCCAAATCAAATACATTCTCTTCCTTTCCCGCCAACCCTACAGGAGCGACTCTCATTACCCCACCACAGCCTTTGCTGTTATTGATCGGTTCCTCAATAGAACCACAGACCCCAGATTTAAGAGAGCTTAAGCATGAATTTCCAGGGGCACGTCGATTATGAAGCGCAGGCAGTGCATATAACCAACCGGGGTCAAGCAGGGAGTCATCAGTTTCATCATAGAAAAGTTCTGAATACTTCGGTGTTTCGCTCTGGGTTAGAAGCCATCTCAAATATGCCCGATGGATCGCACCGGGGACATGACAAAGCCCTCTATCTAACCAGCGATTTTGAGCTCGCATCAATCCTTCTGCCGTAAACAGGCTCATTTGCGTGTCGTCTGTGATTGCACCTTCCCGTCCATAGATGGAAGCAAAGTCACGAATTCCGCATGATCCAAATCTTTCTTGAATCTCTTGTGAGGAATTGAATTCGACTGCTGCCCCAAGGGCATCACCCACAGCTCCACCAAGCAAGCAGCCAACTATTTTATTCTTCAATGTATTCCAGTCCCCTGCCTCATGTATCGGCATCCGTTTACTGCCATGCAAATATTGTCCAACTTAGAATTTTATCAAAATTCGATGCCAGAATTGGTCGCATTGTTCATCTTAAAATCTACTCATATCAAACGGAGCATGTCCACAACGGTCATATGTTTCTGCAAACAGCCATGGCATGACATTGGGCGGCTTGATGTAATACTCAAAGCCATCTATCCAGTTGAAGAGTATGAACTCTTCGTGAGGAATACGTTTCATTATATTATGAGCATGTGTTGGGTTGACCGTGATCACTACAAGGAAAAAACTACCACCGAAGGCAAATTGTCGCTTGTACAAGCCGTTTCCAATGAATTTGCGGTAGTGGTCGAAAATCAATTCGACTGTTTTGGTCCTTCTCGATTTTGATGTGATACTTTCAGTCATCATATCTATCTCAACAGCAAACAACCGTACCTTGTTCTGTTTCAGGTAATGGATGCCAAACAATGCATCTGGAACAAAGTTTTTTCCATCGATACGAAATTCAGGCACTTTCCCTGTTTTTTTGATGGCGTTATTAATGACGGTATCATGGTGGATGAACCGGAAAAGATCGGGTTTCGAACGGCACCCCAATTCGATAGATGCGGTGTAGCAGGCACGGAGAAAATCGTGATCCCAAGATCCGGAAGAAAGCGGAGTGTTTTCGTGGGTTCTACCTGCCTTTCCCAGCGCACGGATTCCATATTTTGAAATGGAATGGACACAATAGTTCCGTTCGGGATTTTTCGTGCGGTATTGTTGGGGCGGGCGATCAAGAAGAGGACCGCCAAATCCGGTTTCAATTTCGTGATATAAGTCCCGTAATCGGTAATTTGTGGCCCGATCGTTTTTGCTATGTTGTTTTGTTCGTTCGTGGATATAGGGCGTTGGAAGCGCGCCGTGACGATGAAGGAACTCGAGACGCTCTAAATCGACATCATTTATAAATATGTGCTTTTCTGTCGGTTGCCGTGTGTCGCCAATTCGGCGACCCAACGCGTCATGTTTTGGTTCTTGTCTGGGGGGCTTTCTCATGCGACATTTTGTTCATATTCCTAAACCTTTGTAAAAAGTCGGAAAAACGAACATTACATAGAAAAGCAGGTCTACGGAGAACTATGTTAGATGGTAAAATCTTTCGATCCGACGCCATTCCGTAGCAAAGTTGGGGCGAGTAAGATCGCATTCGATCGTACGTCCTACAAAAGCAAGGTCACTCGTTTCAAAGAACCTGACCAGAGAGCTGAGTATTTTAAGGCAGTTTATGCGGCGTTAGGGCTTCCCTATGAGAGAAAGCCAGATCACGTATATCATTTCCTGGGACACATTGACCTAACATCCTCGGAAGAGGCGGTTAAAGCCGTTATCCAGGTGTATTTGTCTCTTGGTGGAGACAGAGACCTTTATACTTATTTGAGGTATTTGGATGCTTACAGCAGAAGAGCAAAAATCGTTGGCCAGATTGAAGCTATAAAACGGCACAGGCAGCGTGAAGACGAGCGATATGAAGAATATCAATATAAACTTTCCGCGTGGCACGATAAAGATCCCGAAAAAAGAGGGCAGGAGCCGCACTTCAAGGATCGGCCAGAGCCAGATGCTCCTGTCGAGCATGACATTGAATTCGTGGATTGGTTTTCATTAGAGGACACGACGCCAAATCTGGAAGGTTATCTAAACTACATTTGGTATTTCGCTCCAGGGCTTGCAACCGTATTGTCGCAGCCAGTCGAGTTACACCTCGAAGAAAATCCAGACAGGCCGCATGGCTATATTCTAGGTACACCTGGGTCAGGAAAATCCGAGCTTCTTAAACTCCTTGTTCATACCTATGTCACCAACAAGCATTACGGCTCTGTTGTGGTGATCGATCCCACGAGCGATTTCGTCGGGCAAATGGCTCGCTGGAAAGAATTTAATACGACGGATCGTCTTGTTTATTTCCGGCCAACGCTTGTGAAAGGATTTACCCCCTGTATTAATCCATTTGAGATCCACGATATTGATGCAGATAACTATTCAGAAGATGCGCTGAATATCAAGCGGGTCATCGCCCAAGAGCTTGTGGAGGCACTGGGGCGTATTGTTACGGAAGGAGGGGGGTACTTAACGGCACCTATGCGCACAATCCTTACCAATTGTGTTCTTGTGCTCTTGGATAAAGAAAACTCAACGCTCGAAGATCTTTCTAATTTTATGAAACCGGAGAAAAACTCTGAATTGATTGCATTTGCCCAAGGCCTTTCACATCATGAATTTATTGCTGACTATTTTGCGACCAAAGACAGTGGGTTCAATTCCAAAGGTAATCAACAGACACGTGATGCCATCGGCAGGCGTATGGATGACCTCCTCAGTGTTGGACTCTTTCGACAAGTTACCTGTGGCAAAAGCACGCTGGATTTAGAGGATGCGATAAACAACAAAAAAGTGATCCTTTTTGATCTTGGTAAGGGTTCCATTGGTCGGCGAGAAGGGTCAGCATTCGGGCGGTTGATGATTGCTATGCTCATTGGCATAGCTTACCGCCGAGAAAAACTACCAAAATCCTTACGCATTCCTTGTTCCGTCGTAATTGATGAATGCCATAGCTTCCTCAGTGAAACGATGGAGGAAATTCTCATGGAAGCCCGAAAATTTCGGCTGTTTCTCACGATGGCTCAGCAAATCGCCGGACAACGGATGCCGATCAATCTTCGAGATGCGGTGCTGGAAGCTACAAATCTTCAAATAGTCGGCGGCACATCCATGTCAGGCGCAAAAAGAAATGCCGACATTGTTAGCGTCGAGCCGGAAAAAATCCGCCAACTGGATGTTGGTGAATTTTATGTGCGGGCAAACCGCTCGGGTTCACCCATCAAATTTGAAGCCCGTTCTGATTTGATCGATTGGAGGAATACCGTAGCCAAATCAACTTGGAAACGGATACTGGCGGATCAAATTCACCGCTATTACCGTAAAATGGAAACCAAGGTTGAAAACACAAAAAATGCAGAAAATAAGAATGAAGATCAATTTGATGATACGTGGTCTATAGAGACTTCTTGATCAGCTCTTCCATCAGCTCAATCGCTTTTTCTTTACGTACACCCGTAAAGTTTTGCTCCTTGATCGTTTTTTCCAGCAAGGCACGATATTTATCCGGTTTCATTTTTGCAATCAGAGCATCAACAAGTTCGTGTTCGTCTTGAGAGAGCTCGGCTGTCTCGTTTCCCTCGTCCAGAGTCTTTTTTGCAAAGCGCAATTCAGCTTCGCGTTCCATACCGGCTAACTCAGCTTCGTGCGCTGTTTGGAGCATACGTTGTTGCGCCTGAAGCAAATTAACATCCCTTTCAAGGCGGTCCATCTCGTGAATGGTTTCTGCATCATTGAGCAATTCAATCGCCCTTAAAGCCTCCAATCGAGCGCGGTCTAGTTCGGCAAAAGCCAGATGGGTATTGGCTTGCTCAAGAATAAATTTGTTGTACATGCTTAGCGCGGCATTAACGGACTTGTATTTGAATGCCGTTAGGAAGGCCATTTTTACGACGCCTTCCGGCAGAGCAATATTATTACTCGTCGTGGTGACCTCGCTTGGTTCGTTCGAGGCTGTGGACTGATCTGGCGACGTTGACTTGCTCACGAATTTTTTCCTCCTGTGCTTTCAGCAATTCGTTTATTTCAGCTTGTTTTTTACCACGAATTTTGTTGAGTAGAGTATGTACGACACGTTGAGGTGGGGAAAGGTCTTGGATCTGTGAGGCAATGTCACTGTCGGCCTCAAGTTCACCTTTCAAAGCCTTCGCTAAACGCTTTTCAGCCGTTGGATCGGAAACGGTGCTATCCGCCTGGGTTCTCGCTATTTTCATACTTTCGGTGGTGTGGAACATCACGCGCAAGCCCAAGAGCACATGCGGCAGGGAAAATATAGTTGCCGCGCCAATCAAGAAAGGCTCGATAATTATCGTTGGGAGGAGCGCAACGTGCAAGGGAAGCCAGATAAGTAGGGCGTATAAAAAAGATAGAATGAACCCGTGGTTATTCCCGAATTCTTGATAGGGGGTCATACTGGCAGTAATAACAAGAATGACAGCACCGAGCCCGTTAAGAAGACAAGCGGTGAGTGAATAATCGAGTGAAAAATTCGAAAGTTTTGAATAGATGTCTTTTGGAATTTTCCAAATAATGAACGCTGAGGTGCTAGAATATAGAAGTACGAAAAAGAAAAATCCTGGATGTTCATAAGGGAACAAATACCCGTTTCCTTCATATGTCCAGAATGCATAAAAAGACCAAATGCCAAAAGGAGCGGAGATAATAATCATTGTTAATAATGTCATATGAAATCGTCGATCCTTTTCAATTCAAAAATTATTCAAGAATTAGTGGCAGCAGATTGGATTCTGCTTTTTTTCTCGATTCGAACATATTCTATATTTTCACAAAAAAATATGAGTTGAAATAATATGATCTATATATATTCCTAAAAGGGTAACATGAGCCGACAATCTTCTAGAATGGATTGATGAGGCATGTGCTATTAGAGCATAAAGTCAGGGGGAAATAACAAATCAGGGTATGTCTGTTGCTGTAGAAAAAGTAATTATTTTTGTTATTTATTCGGGGCACAATAATTATGGGTGAATCCCCTTAACGCATTGAAAAAGATATCAATTATGCGCCAACAATCTTTGGTGGCTATGCATACTAGATGCAGTCTTGTATGCATATGGACTGGCCCCCATTTGAATCGGACACCCTGACATAGTCGGGAGGCTTAAGAATATCCTTGAGCATAAGCTTATGTCTTATTTTGAAGACCATATTGAAATCATCACCGATGGCGGTCGCCGTCGTCGCTGGCCTGCGGGCGAGAAGCTTCGTATTGTCGAGGAGAGTTTCGAGCCGGGCGAGACGGTATCGAGCGTCGCCCGCCGCAATGGGGTGGCGCCGAACCTGCTGTTCCGGTGGCGCAAGTTGATGAGCGAAGGGGGCGCGATCGCCGTGAGCGGTGATGAGACCGTTGTCGGCAATTCCGAGGTTAAGCATCTGCAGCGTCAGGTGCAGGAGCTCGAACGGTTGCTGGGCCGCAAGACCATGGAGAATGAAATCCTGAAGGAGGCACTGGATAAGGCGGCCCAAAAAAACGGATATTGCGGCTGCCGCTGCTGCTGAAGGAGCCTGGCCCGTGAAGGCCGAGGCGGGGGCGCTCGGGGTGTCCCGGTCGAACCTGGTTGAACGATTGAATGGCGACACTCGCTCGCGGGGCCGCTATCGCAAGGCAGACGATGCCGATATCACGACGCAGGTCCGACAGATTGTGGACAGTCGACCGACCTATGGCTATCGGCGGATCACCGGCATTTTCAACAAGCAGAGAACCCTTGCCGGCCTTGGCCACGTCAACCACAAGCGGATCTATCGGATCATGGCCATGCAGGGCTGGCTGCTGGAACGTTGGACGGCCAACCGGCCCGGGCGGGTGCATGATGGCAAGGTCATCGTCATGCGCTCCAATCTGCGATGGTGTTCGGATGCCTTCGAGATTACCTGCTGGAACACGGAAGTCGTTCGCGTTGTCTTTCTGATCGATGCCTTTGACCGGGAGATCATCGGCTGGGATGCCGTCGCCAATCAGGGCGTCAGCGGCTCCATGGTGCGCGATCTGATGCTGCATGCCGTCGAGCAACGGTTCAAAGCCCTGCAAGCCCCAGAGACCGTTGAGTTCCTGTCAGACAACGGTAGTTGCTACACCGCCCTGGAGACACGACGGTTCGCCATCGGATTAAACCTGCGCCCCTGCTTCACGCCGGTCGCCAGCCCGCAATCCAATGGCATGGCCGAGAGTTTTGTCAAAACAATCAAACGCGACTATGCTCGCATCAACCCGCTGCCAGACGCCGATACTGTGCTGGCGGCGCTTCACCGATGGTTCGAGGATTACAACGAAAACCATCCCCATAGCGGGCTCAAATGGAGATCACCGAGAGACTTCATCAGAGCCCAGTCGTAATCCCGTCAGGGTGTCCGGTGAAATGGGGGCAAGTCCAGCATAGTCATTCGGCATAGTGTTCGATGAAACATGTGAGCCTTGCATCTAGTTCTAATCCGAAATTGTCAATGCTATCCGAAAACCCATGTTATTGTTTCGAGTAGTTATCATAGACCAGCCTCGAGCTGCCGAACGCAGACTTTGCGGAAAATAATCGTTCCAGTGGCCACCTCGAATAACACGCAGCTCACACTCGCCAAGTAATGATGCGGATCCGTCAGTCGGGGCATTCCTATATTGATTGCTCCAACAGTCTTCGACCCACTCAGCAACGTTGCCATGAATGTCATAAATATTAAATTTGTTCGGTTTCTTCTGGCCAATGGAATGTGTCTCAAGATTACTATTTTCTCGATACCACGCTGAAGAATTGACGCAACCATCACTATCCCCACAGCTGTATTTCGATTGTCCCCCTGAACGGGCAACATACTCCCATTCTGACTCGCTCAACAAACGGTAGGAATTGCCAGTCTTCGCATTCAATTTTTCGAGAAACGATTTTGCATCTTTCCAGGACACATGCTCAACCGGGCGATCATCTCCTTTAAATCGGCTAGGATTGCTTCTCATGAGAGCACGCCATTCTGATTGAGAAACTTCGAATTTACCGACTGCAAACCGATAATTAATTTTGACGAGATGAACTGGTTTTTCGTTGCTGTCTCCGTCGCCGGTCAAATCACCCATTTCAAATTTGCCAATTGGGACTACGACCATTTCGGGACAAATTGAGCAATCTCGAAAAGTATATCCTGGCGTTTTTGGAGGTTCAGCCTTTGCGATGCCAGGTGTGGCCAAAAGCATCCCTACAAGAATAAACCATCGAAAATCGGCCCTAAGCATTGTTGCCCCCTTCAATTTTGCCGGTATTGGCTAATATCTGCCAAATGGCAGCATGATAAGAACAGATAATGGCATAAGTTTTTTTGCCTAGCGATAGTGACTTGTAGGATGAATGAAACTAACCTTTTGTCCACCTCTGCATGTGCGTGAGGTGGCCTAGGCTTTGCAAACCTGGGGTCTGTTGTACAACGGCTCCGTCAATCGGAGTTTAGTACGATGGATGAATGGTTGTCTCGTAAACAGGTATGTCAGTTGCTCGCAATAAGCCCAACAACTCTTTCCCGATGGGAGGCCGATCCCAACATGGACTTTCCGCGACATTTTCATGTTGGCGGTAAGAACCTTGCTTGGAGAAAGGCCTTTTACCAAAAGGAACAGGTTTTTGGGTGGATGGCTGATCAAGTGAAATACCATTGATGCCGTTCCGAGCTTGCTCCGCAAGGGGCATGGGAAGGGGTTCAAAAGCCCCTTCCCTACTTAATCTCTCGTGAGAACCCATTGCGTAACATTCGATTTATACTTGGGCGGTAACGTTGATTCGTAAATGGGGCCACCATACAAATCGATATTTTAGGGGTGGCTTGTTGTCATAGATTTGGAGGACTCTTAAATGGCGATAAGTTTGGAAATGAATTTTTCGTATTTCGCTACGGCATCTCTCATTTCTTTCAAGTATGTGTGTCGATTATAAACGGCAGCAACGCCGGAAATAGTTCCTGAGGAGTGGGCAAGTAATTTCTCAGTCACATGCACAGGTGTCCCTAGTTCAGCGTGGATTGTAGAAAAGGTGCGTCTTATATCGTGGATGGTCCAGTCAGGGATTTTAACGTTCTTATCAATGCGGATTTTCGCCTTACTCCATCCACTAAAGGAAGTCCCCTTAGTGTTGCCAAAGAGCAATCCCTCTCCCTTGAGAAATTGTTTCGTCAGTTCCCCAACTGGAAGCGTGTGGGATTTTTTGTTCTTCATAACGTCTTCAGGAAAAATAATTACGTCTTCATTAATCCAGTTGGAATGAAGAGAGGCAATTTCACCTCGTCTCTGACCTGTGACTATGAGTAGCTTTAGAATGTTTGAGAATGGTGTAAATTCGTAATTCCAAATCTCTTTAATTTCATCCGTTGTAAGGACTCGCTCGCGAGCCTTTGGCATAACAGCTCGTTCACCAGCCAAAGGGTGCTTTTCGCACATCTCATGGCGGATTGCCCAATTAAAAAACACCTTAAAAGCTGTAAGAGCATGGGCATAGCTAGAAGGCATATCAGAGTACATCTTCAGATGTTCCTGGATGTCTCTGCGGGAAATGTCCTCTAGCTTCTTGCTCGTCTCATAGGCATTCAAGTAACGCTTGTATTCTCCATATGTGGTTGACCGATTCTTGAGTTTGCTTGCCTCCAAGAAATCCTCAGAGGCGTCAGAATATGAAAAAGAAGTATTGTACGGTGTTTGGTGCGCAAGAATACGCTTCGCGGCCTTGCGAGCGTCTGAGAGGCTCATATCAGGAAATTTGCCTAAGGTTTTACGCTTGCGGTCCTTGCCATAAGTCACAATGAAGGCTTTGGACTTCTGAGAGATGCGAACACCAAATCCTGGGAGTCCGTCGTCGTATTGAATTTTCTGCCCTGAAGGAAGGAGCAAGAGTTTCCGAATTGAAAGGTCAGTTAATCTCATTTAGTCTCATTAATCTCTCGAATAAGGGTGATTAGCCGTGGTGCTCTATGTGCACAACATACTATAAAATCGGCAGAATATCAACGATTATGGTGTAGTATGATGAAGTATGAATACGTGGTGCATCTGACTACGAATCAGAAGGTTAGGAGTTCGAGTCTCTTCGGGCGCACCAGTTTCAATAAGGGCCCAGCCGGAAACGGCTGGGCCCTTATTTTATGCGTCTCAGGCCCGGCTAATTTGCCCCCGGATTGCCCCGCCGCGCCAGTTCTTGGTTGATTTTCACTGGCGAACTCCACGGTTGCGGGGTGCGGGCCAGGGTTTCCAGCAGTGTGGTCTGCATGTGCGGGACCAGTACGGTCTGCCATTTGCTCAGGAAGGCCGGATCGCCAAGCCAGCGCAGGATGTTGCGCGCGCGCTGTGCCGACAGGGGGTGGCGGTCATCAATCATCAACTTCTTGTCGGCTTCGGGGCGGGCTGGAATGGTGGCGAAGTATTCCGCCTGGGTACGAACGGCGGCAGTTTCGTTAAACATCACCATGATGGCCGTGGCGATTTCGTCGGCGACTTCTTCGTTGTCGTAGAACGGATAAGACCACTGGCGCAGCATGACATGACCGATTTCATGCAGCAGGGTGAACAGCAGGGCATCGCGGACCTTTGGCGTTTCTACCAGTTCTTTTTGCAGGCGCTCGATATGTTCAGCACAGATCAGCACTCTTGTCGGCCCGCTGTAGGCATTGGCGTGCCCGCAGGCGCGTACATCGATTTGCAATTCATTGAAAACGAAGGCCTGACGCAGCTTGGCCTTGAGGCTGGAAATAGCTTGCCCAAGAGTGCCCTTGCCGGTCGCCTTCCCGGGTAAAACATTAACGGACGCGTTTATCAATCGCTGTTCGCTGCCGGTTCTGTTGTCCAGAACAAGATAATATGTGCCGGCATCATCGGCATTGACGGAAAACGCGAAGGCGCCCGATGCACGGATTCGGTGCAAAGCCTGCTCAACGGGCGCGGGTTTGCCATTCCCGTCATGGCCAAGCAGAAACACCGAAATATTGCCGTCGCTGTTAATTTTGACGTCGATTTGAGCATTTCCGGGGGTGTTCAGCAGGCGAATGTAGGACCATTTCCCGGCGGAAAGGGAAACATCGGTTGCCAGGGTCCTGGCTTCGCTCGTGCCAGCGAGGAAGGTCATGAAAAACCCGAAAATAACGGCGGTAAGTAGGTTTATTTTCATTTCGGAGACCCATCAAGTTCGAATAACAACCAAACAGGGAGAAAACCCGGCATGTAAGGTTGATGTCAGCTTTCTATTGTATTAACTTCTGTGCACTGAAAAACAACGCAAAAATATATGATAAGATTTAGTCGAGTTCCCTTTTTAGTATTCTGTCGAAAAAAGTGAACATTTTTTTATAATCGTCGTGGGGGGGCCATGGCATTTCCGTTTTCCCGATCAAGTTCGAGCCGATTGTTGCCAGCGAGCAGGCGCGCGCATACTAGGCTGGCTGGGCCCAGGGCTAGGCGAGGAAGGCTGCCGGGGCTAAGTTCCGGTTATGGATTGCCATTTCCGCGGGCCACTTCGAACGGCTTGAAACAGGCTTTGGCGGCACGCAAGGTGTTGTTCGAGCCGTTGGAGCCGCGCATCCTGATGAGCGCGGACCTTCCCATCGATGCCTTCGATGCGGGTCTTACTGAATTTACCAATTTCCTCGACGTGCTTGATGATTTCGGACGTTTGGGGGAAACCCTGCCGGTGCTCGAGCAATCCCTGGGCGACAAAATCGACCTGGGCACCGCCATCGACGCCGGCCTGGCCGCGGGGCAGGCGTATCTGGCAAATGCGCAGGCGACCGGCCCGAGTATTGATATCTCTGACATTTCCGGTGGCAATAACCTGCAGGACCTGGCCCAAGCCCTGGGGGCCAGCACGTTTGACTACATTGCCGGGACAGCTGGCAATTTTGATGTGGTCACGTTTGATTTTTCCTTTAGCGAGGTGTTGGCAACCGAACAGGTCGCCCTGAACTTGGACGGCTATACCTTCAATGGCTCGCCCCAACTTGACCTGTCGGCTTCCTACGATCTGGGCTTTACCCTGGGATACGATTTTGATACGGCGCTGACCGGCAACGACGCCTTCTTCTTTTCTTTCGACACCTTCAGCTTAAGCGCCGACGCCGATTTGGTGGATGCCAATACCAATTTCAGCATGAACGTGGGCGGTCTCGCCGTCGACGTGGTGGGGGCTGATTTCCATCTTTCCGCCGACCTGGACGTGGCCTTCAACGACCCCAATGCTGACGGGCGCCTGACCCTGCAAGAAATGAAAGATGCGGCAGCCGGTGGTATCAATAGTGTTTTTGATATCACGGCGATGGGGACACTTGATGCGACGCTGCCGTTTGAAGTCGCCGTGGCGGGTTTTGATGTGGCGGATTATGGAATTCCGACAATTCAGGTCCATGCGGATGATGTTTTCAGTGGCACCGCCCCGGAAATTATCGTCGATGTCATGATTTCCGTGCCCTTGCAGACCCAAATTCTGGATGTGCTGCTTGAAGTAGATGCGGCGATCGAAAATGCCTTTACCGGTGCCAGCGATGTGCTCGCTCAACCGATCCCCTTGATCGGCGGTACCGTTGGCGAATTGCTTGGGCTGACCGACCTTAGCAATACAGTGCAACTGCATCTCACGGCCCAGACATATTTTGATGACCCCGCCAATGTCCCGCTTACGGTCAGTGGGTTGCTCGATTCTCTGAACGATTTCCTGGCCCAGGGTAACAGTTTCGATTTTGACCTGGACCGTTGGGATTCCTCGGGGCTGAACTTTGCCGGTGGCAATGCTTCCGGGATGGACCTTCGTGGCTTTGACTTGCGCGGCGCAGATTTGAGCGGCGTTAACTTTACCGGTGTCAATTTAAGCGGTGTCGATTTGCGTGGCGCAGATCTGAGCGGCGCCATTCTGATCGGGGCCAACCTGCGCGGTGCATTATTGAGCGGGGTTAATCTTAAGAATGCCGATCTGACCAAGGCGTTCGCTGTAGACGTGGATTTCAGTGGCGTTGACCTAAGCGGCGTCGATGTCACCGGCATGTTGCATAATGACGCTTTGTCGGGGCTTGCGGCCGGTGCGCGTGAATTGATCGGCACCGTTGACCTTTCCGGCCTTGACCTCACCGGCCTTGATCTTTCCGGCCTTGATCTTTCCGGCATAGATTTTACGGGTGTTGATCTTAGCGGTGTCAACCTGCGGGATGTGACCGGCCTTGATCTGAGTGGTGTGACCGGCCTGAACGGTGCATTCCTGGTGGGTGCCGGTATCGGCGGTTTCGATCTAGATGCCCTTATCGCGAGCCTGGACCTTGCCAACGGTTTTAGCACCACGGTCTTTGATGACATCAACAGTTTTAGTGGTGTCGACCTGAGCGGCTTTGATCTGTCGGGATTTGATTTTTCCGGTCTGGCGTTTGATTTCAGTGGCACCAGTTTTGCCGGTGCCAACCTTGATTTTGTGAATTTCTCCGGCCTTGATCTGTCGGGCATTGATTTTGCCGGGCTCGATCTGCGTGGTGTCGATCTAAGCGGTGCCCTCAACTTGAACCTGGATGGTGTGACGGGCCTGTTTGGCGTTGATTTAAGCGGCATTGCTGACCTGTCCGCTTCGGCGCTCAATGTTTTTTCGGGACTGGACCTGCGCGGGGCTAATCTGGCGGGGCTTGATCTCACCGGCTTCGATCTCAGCGGTGTCAATCTGAGCAACGCTTTGTTGCAGGGTGTCAATTTAAGCGGCGTTGATTTAAGCGGCGTACTGTTCCAGGGCGCGAATCTGACCGGCGCGAATTTGAGCGGCGCCATCGACCTGGCCGAGGCTTATTATGATACTTTGAGCACCGGTTTTGATTTCCTGGGCGTCGGCGCGACGGATTTGACCCTGAATGCGGCCTTAGGTGTGGGGACTCCGTTCAGTCTTAGTGGTGGCCTCGATATCGCCGCCAAGACATTGGAATTTGGCGTTGTCGTCGATTTGGATGGCGGCTTCGAGCGCGACTTTACTTTTGATTCAGCTGGGCTTGGCCTGGATGCAGAATACGGTATCGACGGCAGCGGTACGTTGCAGGCGACCACGTCGCTGGACCTGGACCTGGCGTTTGGGGTGGATGTTAATTCGTCCCCTGAGGCCTATGTTATTTTCAATGAATTGGCGGCAAGCACCGATATCGTGGTATCGGGCTTTGACCTGAATGCAACGGTTGGCGCCGTCACGGCGTCGGTGGTTGATGGCTACGCGCGATTGACGGCTGATGTGGATGTGGATGTCGATGTCGTTGGTTCCACCTCGACAGATGGACGCCTGACGATTGCTGATTTTACCGGCGGGGGTGTTGCGGCATCAGCGACGCTTAATGGCACCCTTGACGCCGTATTACCGCTCGACATGGACGTGTTCGGTATCACGTTCAGCGATTACGTGGTGCCGAGTATTCTGCTTGAATCAGATGACCTGTTCGGTGGTGGTTCACCCGACGTCGTTGTTGATGTTGGCCTGGGTGAAACCCTGAAGGTTCAAATTCTAGACGCACTATTGAAAATAGACAATGTCGTTGAAGATGCGCTTAACGGTGCTGATGATGTTCTGGGTACCGACATTCCGCTCGTTGGTGTCACCGTGGGTGAACTGTTGGGCCTTGACGATATAGCCGCCCTTAACGGATTGGGCCTGCATGACGCCGCCGAGGAATACATAAATACGCATATTCAGCCGACCTTGAATGGTTTGCTCGATGTGCTGAACGGTTTTATGGCGAGCAATACCAGCAGTGATTTTGACTTATCGAATTTTGATTCCTCGGGTTTGAATTTTGCAGGCCAGTCAGGCGCGGGGCTTGATTTCAGGAATTTTAATTTCACCGGAGCCAATCTTTCGGGCGTTGATTTCACCGGCGCCAATCTTTCGGGCATAAATTTCACCGGTGCCGATTTAAGTGGCGCCATTTTCGACGGAGCCAACCTGCGTGGCGCCAATCTTTCCGGCGCCAACTTGCTGGGTGCGAGCCTTAAAAATGCCTTTGCCGTTGAAACTAACTTCGGTGGCCTTGACTTAAGTGGCATCGATGTTTCCGGCATGCTCTATAATGGCGCTTTGTTAGGGCTTGCGGTCGACGCGCGTGAATTCATCGGCGCCGTTGACTTCTCGGGCCTTGACCTCACCGGCCTTGATCTTTCCGGCCTCAATCTTTCTGGCATAGACTTCACCGGTGTCGACCTTAGCGGCGTCAACCTGCGGGATGTGATCGGCCTTGACCTGAGCGGTGTGACCGGTTTGAACGGTGCATTCCTGGTGGGCGCCGGTATCGGCGGTTTCGATCTGGACGCCCTTATCGCGAGTCTGGACCTTGCCAACGGTTTTAGCACCACGGTCTTTGATGATATCAACAGTTTTAGTGGTGTCGACCTGAGCGGCTTTGATCTGTCGGGCTTTAATTTTTCCGGCCTGGCGTTTGATTTCAGTGGCACCAGCTTTGCCGGTGCAAACCTTGATTTTGTGAATTTCTCTGGCCTCGACCTGTCGGCCATTGATTTCACCGGGCTCGATCTGCGTGGTGTCAATCTAAGCGATGCCCTCAACTTAAATTTGGATGGTGTGACAGGCCTGTTTGGCGTTGATTTAAGCGGCATTGCTGACCTGTCCGCTTCGGCGCTCAATGTTTTTTCCGGGCTGGACCTGCGCGGGGCGACCCTGACGGGGCTTGACCTTACGGATTTCGATTTAAGCGGCGTTTCGCTCCAGGGGGCAGACCTGACGGGAGTTACGGCCGATCTGGCCGGGGCGTTCTACGATGCCTTGACCCAACTGGATGGTCTTCCAACGTTAGGTGCAGTCGATCTGACCTTAAGTGCTGCCCTTGGTGCTGGCACCCCGTTCAGCCTGTCGGGCGATTTTGATTTTTCCACCCAAACCTTTGAATTCGGCGTTGTTGTCGATCTTGACGGTGGGTTCTCAAAGGACTTTGACTTAGACACCACCGATTTGGGATTACCCGCCGGCATCGTCTTGGCGGGAAGCGGCACGTTGCAGGCTGCGACCTCGCTTGATCTTGATTTGGGCTTCGGTATTGAACTCGATTCATCGCCCACGGCCTACGTGCTGTTCAATGAATTGACGGCAAGCGCAAACCTTGCGGTGTCGGGCCTTGATCTGAGCGCCACTCTGGGCGAGGTCACCGGATCGGTGGTCGATGGATACGTTGACATGAGCGCGCGGGTATCGCTGCAGGTTGATGATCCCACCCCTGACGATAATCGTTTGACCATTGGCGATTTCACAAGTGGCGGTGTGAACGCGACGACCACGTTAAGTGGGGCGCTTGATGCAGTGTTGCCGCTAGATCTTATTCTGGGCGACATTGTGCTCAGTGATTTCGTGGTCCCGACGGTCCTGATCAGCTCCGATGATTTGTTCGATGGCGGGTTTAACACGATCGTCGACGTCGGGCTTGGCGATGAGTTGAAGGCGGGACTTCTGAGTGCCCTGCAAGCGTTTGATGATGCCATGTTCATCGCGACAGGCAACGTGGATGATGCGCTGAGCACTGAAATTCCGTTGGTCGGCGGCACGCTAGGCGACCTGCTTGGGATTTCAAATCTCAGCGGCGATATCCCGGCCCTGAAGCCCATCGCGCAGGAATATATAGACACCCACGTTCAGCCATCGCTCAGCGGCTTGATCGATGCGTTTAATGACGCCATGGCAAAGGCCAATGCGGTTGATTTCGATTTTGGAAACTGGGATTCATCGGGCCTGAATTTTGCGGACAAGGTCGGCGCCGGGTTTGATTTTCGTGGCTTCGACTTTTCCGGCGCGAACCTTAGCGGCGTTGATTTTTCCGGAGCCAATCTCAGTGGTGTTGATTTTACCGGTGCCAACCTGACCGGCGTTGATTTCTCCGGTGCTAATTTGCGGGACGCCATTCTTGATGGTGCCAAGCTGGTCGGTGCCAATCTAAGCAACGCTTTTGCTGTTGGTGTGGACTTCAGCCAGTTCCGGGCACGTGACCTGGCCGACATCGATCTAACGGGCATGTTGCACGACATTTCCCCCGGGGGGCTTCTTGACTCACTTCTTGCCAATGCCCGTCAATTTACCGGTGGTGTTGTTCTAAGCGAGTTTGACCTGACCGGCCTTGATCTTTCCGGCCTTGACCTTTCGGGCATAGACTTCACCGGTATTGATCTCAGCGACGTTAATCTGCGGGGCGTCGATCTAAGTGGGGCCTTGAACTTTGATCTTGTAAGCAGCCTGAAGGGTGCGTTCCTTGTTGACGTTACCCTTGGGGGGATTGATCTTACTGGCTTTACGGACTTTTTCAGCGATTGGGGTGGCGGCTTCGATCTCCTGACCGGGTTTGACCTGACGGGACCGGACCTGTTTGATCTTTCCGGGTTTGATTTATCCGGCTTGGCGATTGATTTTAACACCATCAATTTTGCTGGTGCGAACCTTGATTTTGTAAACTTCAACGGCCTTGATCTGGCCGGCCTGGACCTAAGCGGTTTGTCCTTGCGCGGCGTCGATCTGGGCGCGGTCACGAACCTTGACCTTACCGGCGTTTTGGATCTGGTGGGCGCTAACCTGAGCGGCCTCGATTTGTCGCTTCTGTCTGGCGGTATATTCACCGGTCTCGACCTGCGAGGTGTTGATCTAAGCGGTGTTGATTTAAGCGGTTTTGATCTCACCGGTGTGGATTTGAGCAATGCCCTGTTGGAAGGCGTCAACTTCGCCGGGGCCAATTTGACCGGGGTGAAGTTCCTGGGCGCAAAACTGACTGACGCGGATTTAGGTGGTGCTCTCAACACGGCGCTAAGCTTCTATGATTCCTTTAGCAGCGGCTTTGACTTCCATGCGGCCGGTGCGACAGAATCAACCCTGCCCGATCTGTACGGTGGCGCCAGTGGCGTGACGTTCAATTTCAGTGGCGGCCTGGATTTTGTGGTGGATGGTACCGAAACCAAAGCCGCCTTGTCCCTGGGCGCGGCTGTTTCGCTGAATACCTACAATGATTTTGATTTTGATTTTGATGCTGACAGCCTGGATCTTTTGAGTGGCGCCCTTGATTTTGGGGAGCTGACGGCGGACTTGGGGCTCAACCTGGGGCTAAATCTCGCAGGTTCGGGCAAAATTGAAGTTGCCGCCGGAATCGACCTGGCGGCCGAGATCGAAGTGGCGTTCGATGCCAGTGGCGTTTCCGGCTCGGCTATCGTTACCGCCGCATCCGCCGCCGCCGGAATCAGGGCCACTGATATCGATCTGGATGTTTCCTTCGGTCCTCCAACCAATCCGTATGTTTCGGCATCCATTGTTGATGGCTTCGGCAATGTGCTCGTCGGATATGATGCCACGCGACCGGCAGCCGACCGGTTAACCGGCGAACTCGAGGTGGAGTTGCCCGTTCACGTTAGCTTCCTTGAGGGGCTTTTTGACGATTTGTCACTGGCCCCCAAATTGACCGTCAAAGACATGGATCTCTTTGACGGAAACAAGCCGACGGTGACGCTCGATATGGCGGAATTCGAAAAAATTGGCCTGTTTGCCCTTGTCAATAATGGTGATTTCATCAGGGGAGGGATCGACGGTATTCTCGGTGGCGTCGAAGACATGATGCGCGACGGTATTTTCGGCCTGCCGCTGCCGTTCCTGGGCGATGCCTTAGCGGGTAGCAACTTTGTCTCGGACCTGCGCTTTGATGTGAATGACCAGTTGACGACGTTGTTCTCGGGCGGGGCGACGCCGCTTTCGCTGATGGAAAACGCACTTGAGGATCTGTTTGGAACGGACGTCCTCGTTAGTGACGGCGGTCAGAAGGATTCCATCCAGTTCGATATGACCCTGTCCGGCGTCAAAAGTCTGGCCAGTCTGGATATCGATTTTGATCTGGCATTGGCGGGCTTGGGGCTTAGCACGGATGCGGTGATCGACCTTGATGTCGGGTATGAATTCGACTTCAGCTTCGGGCTGAGCCTGAGCGACGGTTTCTACCTGGATACGACCAACACTGATGAGCTCGAGATCTATATCAAGGCGCTTCTGGCGAAAGGTAGCAGTCTTGATGTCGACTTGGGTATCCTCGGCTTCAACGTCACGGATTCAGGTGTCGATTGGAATCGTGAAGGCCTTTTCCCGGGCAGCGACATCCCGGGAATCGCCGCTGGCGGGCTCGGCAGTGGCATCATCGGCAGTTTCAACGTCGATCTGCGCGACACCGGAACCAGAGAAGCCGATGGCCGCCTTTCAACCGGCGAAATCGTGACGGCCGTGGGTGCCGGTAAATTCTTCGGCTCCGATGGGATGCTTTCGGCCAGTCTGGACGCTGCTGCAGTGGCGAGTTTTGATGCATCGGCCAGCTTTGGCGATGGCTTCCCCGGTATTTCCACGGACTTCTATTTCGAACAAACGTTCTCCCATACTTTTGGCAACGGAGCGCCGGTTTCATTCGGTGATGCGCCGGTTGTCCAGTTTAACAATGTCTCGCTCGACCTGGGCGGTTTTGTAAGCGATGTCTTGGCCCCGGTACTGGAGAATATCCAGATCATCACCGGGCCAATTCAGCCTATCGTCGATTTGCTGACAATGGAATTGCCGGTCATTTCCGACCTGGCCGGGCCGACCACCTTGCTCGACCTTGCGGAAATTTTCGGCGGTGACAAACTTAATACCAAATACATCAACGCCATCGTCGATATCGTCGACCTGATCAATTCCATTCCCACGGATGGCAGCGATATTTCAATCGGCTTCGGTGATTTCAATATTGGTGGTACCGACCTTAGAAGCGGCTCATTGTCCGATACCAATACCGGGGCCGCGACGTCTTCGAGCAGTTATAGCCTGTTTGATCAGTTACGTGCGCCCACCGGCAAGACCGGGACAGGCGGTTCCGGCGGGTCTTCTGCGGCGCCCGCGTCATCGGATACCATGAACTTCGTATCCAAGCTGACAGGTATCGAAGGGCTGGACGTGCCGCTTTTGACCGCCCCTTCGAATATACTCAAGCTGTTGACCGGCCAGGTCGCGGATGTCTTTACCTATGACATGCCGCAGCTTGTGGTCGATTTTGATTATTCCAGATCCTTCCCCATTTTCCCCGGTTTGAATGCGCGGTTTGGGGGTGCAGTGGGGGCAGAGGTCAACCTTGGTTTCGGGTTTGATACGGCCGGTATCAATCAGTTCCAGGATTCCGGACGGGTCGGGGATATCTTTAACGGCTTTTACCTGACCGATTATGAAGGTGATGAAATTACACTCAGTGCTGCCATTACGGCGGGTGCGTCCCTTGGTGTCGGCGGTTTGATCGAGGCTGGCGTCGAAGGCGGTATTTTTGCCGACATCGGCTTTGACCTGCATGACATTCCCAATAATGGCGACGGTGATGGCAAAATACGGGGCAATGAATTTGCCAGCCGTCTGGCGCTTGGACCTCACTGCATCTTTGATACCCACGGCGAAATTCGGGCGGCACTGGAAGCATTCCTGTGGGTCGGCCTTGATCTGGGCTTTTTCGGCGAAATAACAATTTTCGACGAAAGCTACGAAATTTTCAGCGCGACAATCGCCAGCTTTAATGTTGTTTGCCCACCGGCGGAACCGCCTGTCTTTGCCCAGATGACCAATGTGCAGGCGGATGGTACCGGTACGTTGTTGTTGAACATGGGTGAATTTGCAGGTGATCGCCTTCATGGCAACACCAGTGATGGCGCAGAGGATTTCCGCATTACCGAGACATCGGATGGCTTCATCCATGTCACCTATAACAGCCGACCCGACCAGATTCAGGACTTCGCTGCCGACCCTGGCGGAGAAATATTAATCGATCGGGTGTTCGATGCGTCCAAAATCACAACGATTATGGCGCGGGGCGGGGATGGCAATGACATCATAATTTTTGATGACACCATCCGGGATTCGATTTTCCTTGATGTGCAAGGCGGTGAAGGCGACGACCAAATCACCGTCAAGGGCAACAACAACACATTGCTTTCCGGCAACGCCGGCAACGACCAGATTCTTGGTGGCGGCGGGGTCGATACGATTTACGGTGGCACGGGTGACGACAAGATCGCCGGGTTTGGCGGCAATGATATTCTGTATGGCGGCGACAGCGCATTTTCTGCAAATTCAGGCAACGATAAGATCATTGGCGGAGAAGGCGATGATCACATTTATGGAGGTGACGAGCTCGTTGTCGAGACGACCGTTACATTGCCGGATTTAGAAACCCGGGTCACGCGTTCTGGCGGCGACGTCTTGTTGGGTGGCCTGGGGCAAGATACCATTTTCGGTGGCTCGGGTGATGATGTCATTCGCGGCGAAGAAGGCAATGACTGGCTGGACGGCGGCGACGATTATGACCGTATTAGTGGTGCGGACGGTGATGACGTCTTGCTTGGCGGTCTTGGCAATGACAACCTGACGGGCGGCATTGGTCTTGATGTTGTCCTTGGTCAGCAAGGCGACGATACCATCAAGTGGAGCGACGGCGACGGCCTCGACAGTTTCATTGCCGGTGGTTCGGGCGATGACACCTTCTTCGTCAATACGTCGGCCAATGGCGATGTTATCGACCTGAGCGTCGGAACACACGCGACCAGTATCGATGTGGTGCGGCCCGATACCGGGGCGACGGTAACTCTGTCGCGCCATAGTGTCGCGGGCACCAATCTTGCCATGAGCGGTGGCGTGGAAAACATGACGCTGGCTTCCAGCAGCATCGAAAACATGGTGTTGTCCACAGGTGACGGTGCGGACACGCTGACCATCAATGATCTGACCGGTAGCGGTCTCCTCAATCTGACGACTGACCTTGGGCTTTCATCGCAGACCAGCACACTCGACATTCCAATTGTCGATTCAGAAGGTCATGCGGTCCTGGTCCCCGAAACCATCGAAGTGCAAAAGACAGTCAAGGAACAAGACACCAATGCTGGCGGTGAAAAGATCTACATCAGCAATGTGGACGGTTCGGACACCACAGCCCAGATTACCAATGACGTTTTGAATGCCCCCAAGATGGTCGATGTCCCTGTCTTTGACGGCAGCGGCAACCCGGTCATGTTTGACAAACCGGTGGTTGACGAAAATGGCGATCCCGTTCTGGTTCAGGATACCACCCGTGTCGTGGTCCCTTCAGGCGGCAATGATCTGCAGCGGGACACCATAGACCTGCATGGTGGCCAGGGCGTCAATGCAGCCCGGGCGGATACATTCAATCTGAGCACGAATGGCGACACGCTGCATGTGGTTCAGGCGGGCGGTCTGGCGCTTTCAGTGCAAAATGCCCAGCGCAGTACTGGTGGTGCCCTCCTTGATGCGCTGACAATCTTTGGCCATGGTGGCGGCGATATTATCGATGCCGGTGCCATTGGGGAAACCGACCAGGATCTGATGGCTTACACCTTCATCGGCGATACCGGTGCTGATCGACTGATCGGTTCGGCCTTCGATGATGTGCTCGACAGTGGCCTCGGCGACGATCAGGTGACGGGCAATGCGGGTGTTGACCTGTTCTTCGATGCTGGCGGTTACAACACACTGATCGAAGCGCGCGACCTTGATATCTCGCTGTTTGACGACACTCTGGTTGTCGGCGAAATTCGGGGAGATGATGGCGGAGGTTTCCACAAGGGCGAAATTACGAAGGAAGTCGACCAAACCGATGCCGGTGTGAATTTCTCCATCGATGCCTTTGATCTTGTTGAAGATTGGGGCGACGATTATGCCGCCGGCGCCGAAGTTGAAGACCTTAAGGGCCTTTTTGAGGCCGCCGAAATATCTGGCGGCGACAGCAATAATATTCTGGTGGTCGGCGATCTCGACAATACCCTCACGGTCGGCGGGGCGGACCTTTTCGTCAGCGACTGGACGGGTATTGTAACTCTCGACAACCTGGGTAACGCCCAAAACGGCTTCAATGAATATTATCTTGTCACCTTGCCGGGCGACAGCAGCACAATTGTCAATATCGATGATACCGGTGGGACCAGCGGCTTTGATGAACTTTATATATACGGAACTCTCGAAGCTGATGAATTTGAATTAGTGGGGGGTGATAGCGCAGATCTGACGAACGCGCAGGTCCTGTTCGGCCACAAACCCTTGTCAGGCGAAAGCGACCTTCGTGACACCGTTGATCACCGACAGGTCGAGCGGGTGGTTATCAACACCCTGAGCGGTGATGACAATATCCTTTCCAACGACAACGCTGTCGCGACAATTATCAATATGGGGCTGGGTGACGATACCCTGGTGGTGGGGACGGTGCCGCAAATCCCTGATCCTGACAACACAACTTTCGAATTCCCCGACGGTGTTCCCATTGCCGATACGGACAACATGACGAACGGAAACAGCGCCGTGATGTATGTCTTTGGACAGGATGGCAACGACCTGTTCGAGGTAAATCACAACAAGGCCAAATTGTATCTGCATGGCGGTGATCACGACGACACGTTCATCATCAACACATTCCTGGTTCTTGATGCCAACAATGACGGCAAGGTCGATGAGGGCGAGGACATTCTCAACCTGTCCAACCTGTTCGGTGGCGATGGCACCAATAAGTATACCTATCTTCAAAACGCTCCTGTGTTCATCAATGGTGGCAATGGTCTGGATACGGTGGTTATCAATGGTACGGCGATTGCCGACACGTTTGTCATCACCGATCAGTTCGTCGCGGGTGCCGGACGCATTACCTATTTCACCAACATCGAACGCCTGGAAGTCAACGGTGCCAGCGGTGATGACAATATCTATGTTCTCAGCACCAGTGATGCTTTTGAATTGACCGTGCGTGGTGGCACCGGGGACGACACAATCCACCTGGGTGGTGATCATCCAACGATGCTGTTCGATCCTCCCAAATTTACCTATTCGCCGCCGTCTTTCCAGGTCCAGATCGATCCGTTGATTGTTTACGATGCCGATGAAAATGGTGTTGGTGACGATATTCGGTCATGGAATGAATCAAGGGTCCATCGCACCTATGATGGCAACATTCATTCGGGAACAATCGAATATTGGGCGGAACAGCGTACGCGCGCCATCTTTGCTGCTATTGAACGCAGTCACGACTATGTCCAGTTCCTTGACGGCGCCAACAATGTAATTGATCGGAACACCGCGCTTAGCAATGCGATTACGGGGGCCCGGGCCTCGGACAGGCACTCGCACGGTTGGGGAAACTGGTGGTTTTTTGAACCTGAAACATATTACTCATATGATGTCCCTGAAGTCCGTTTTCAGGTCGGCCATGAAGTCGCGCAATACAAGACCGTCCAACCCACTGCCTATGAAGTCGATCCCGCGGCCTTTGCCTTCAAAGTGGATGGCGTATATGACGTATCCGATATCAAGGGACGCCTGATCGTAGACGGTGGCAGCTTGTTCGAAGATGGTCGTGGTGACCAGTTGGTCGTGCATAACGAAGCAGGGTCCGTTAATGACGGCGCTCTTGTTCGGACCACGGTTCCCTTGTTGGACCGGGTGACAGAACTTGTCTACGACAGTGACAATAATCCGGTCATGGTTACGGGACAGGTGCCGGTGTTCAACACCGATGGCTCGCCCCGGCTTGACGTTCAAGGCAACCAGGTTACGGAAGAAGGGTTGGTCCAGGATACCATCACCACGTATGAACCGCGCCTGGATGCCAACGGTGATCCTTTGCCCGGGCGTTCGTTTATGAATTTGACCGGCCTTGGGCTGGGTACCGTCGAGTCGCCTGATGGCACAAGCTACAGTGGCGTCGAATTCCACAATCTGGAAGATGTCGAAATTCGCCTGGGCGCGGCGGACAATACCTTCACCATTGACAGCACACACCTGGGCACCACCAACCTGATCCTGGGTGGAGGTGACGACGTTGTCCTCGTTAATAATATTTCCGGCGATACCACGATCCTTGGCGGTGCCGGCGATGACCGGGTGGATGTGGCGTCTGCGACCCATGATCTAAGCGGTATCAATGCCAAGCTGACCTTTGACGGTGACGCCCATATCAAGGCCGAATCCGATCCGGTGCTTTATGATAACCTGACCCAGAAATTCAAGGATGTCGTCGATGCATCCGATATTGTCTTCGTCAATGACCAGGGCGAGATTGTCATTAATGCCGTGGAACTCGAAACCGATGGTCAGATCCGCACTGTCGATGTTCAGGAAACCGATGGTAGCGGACTGCGGCTGTATATCGACGCCGATGGCAATGAAACCACCGAAGTTACCGCAACTCCGGCATTCATTGAAATTCAGATACCGAAGATCAAATTCGTGTGGTCCGGCTGGTTTGTGACCATCGAACTGTATTATGAAACCCAAAACATCCCGAAATACGACAGCAGTGGGCAGCCCCTTTATTACGATGAAGATGGCGTAAAAACCACCGATTCCACCGGCACGAATTCAACGCGGCCGGTCCTGAGCGAAGAATACGTCAATCGTCATGTTCTGCTGACCCGCGACCTGCTTTCAGATGAAAACCATGTCGGTAACGACACCATCAATATATTCAATGATGCCGATGATGCCGATGCCGCCGCCACGTTGTCCCGTGAAGTTATGCAGACGGGGGCGACCATCAAAAGCGTCGCCCGTGCCGCAGACAGCACGGACCTTGAAAGCATCAGTTATCCCGATATTGCCGACGAATTAAAATTCGGTGACGCCCTGCGCGGATTGGGCATGTCTGGCTTTATCCAGTATGCCGATGTGGATGTTTCCAATATCCGGCTTGGCGGTGGCAATGATACTTTCAATGTAGAAGGCACTTCGGGTGAAACCAACCTGTTCACGGGTGCCGGTGACGACACAATCAATGTGACCAAGGGCGGTACCCTCGACGATGTGATCGGGGCGCTTAATATTGATGCCCAGGGTGGCATTAACACACTGATTGTGGATGATTCAGCCGATGGAGATGCCGATGTTGCCGTCATTTCCGATACGACAATTGAGGGTCTCGCTCTGGGGACCATTACCTACGGCGCAACCGGCGGCTCGTTCGAAGCCGAATACGACGCCGTTTCTGAAACATTCACCAGCCGTATCGATATTTCCGCAGGCACGGGTGGCAATACAATCTTCGTTACAGACACCCGTGGCGGCGATGGCGAAGTAACCACCATCAACGCCGGTGCTGGCGATGATCAGATGTATATTTCGGACCCCAACCTGCGGTTCCTGGTCGTCCATGGCGAAACCGGCGACGATATTATTGATGCGTCTTTAAGTAACGGAGCTGAAGGTAGCCTGACACTTTATGGTGACGATGGCGACGATACCCTTAGTGGCGGTTCGGGTGCCGATATTCTCATTGGTAATCAGGGCCGTGATCTGATCTATGGCGGTTCCGGCGATGACCGGATCTTCGGCGACGACGCTGATGTTACCCGCAGCGGTGCCTACGCCACTTTGGCGACCGTCACCCGCAACAGCGGCGGGGATGGTGATTTCCTGATCGGTAATGCCGGGTCAGATCTGATCTTCGGTGATGTGGGCGACGATACGATTATCGGCGATGATGGTTTCGTTGTCTTTGATGCAATCCGCACGGCCCTGCGCGCCGTATCGACGGGTGGTGCCGGTGCCGGTGATGAAATCCATGGCCAAGACGGGGATGACATTATCCTTGGCGGCGACGGCAGTGATACAATTACCGGCGATGCGGGTGACGACACCATTTTGGGTGATCACGGCGAGGTCAATGTTAACAGCACCGTAAACAATATTTACGCATATGCCTCAACCGGTGGCGGTTCAGACATCATCACCGGCAATGATGGCAGCAATATTCTCATCGGTGGCGACGGTGGCGACACCCTGTCCGGTCTGGAAGGCAACGAAATCATGATCGGCGATCATGGTTCGATCCTGCGGGACGCCAACCATGCGGTTATCCAGGCAAGCGCTTCGGGCGATACGGGCGGTCGGGATACGCTCATCGCCGGCGAACAAAATAACATTCTTCTTGGCGGCGTCGGCGACGACTTGATCGAAAGCGGCAACGGCGACGACATTATCCTTGGCGATAACGGCGAAGCGACGTTCACGGCAGCGGGTATCCTGACGCGGATTGAAAGCACGGACCCGACGATTGGCGGGGACGATACGATTCATGCCGGTAACGGCATCGATATCGTCCTGGGCGGCATCGGCAAGGACCTGATCCTGGCTGGCGGCAGTGATGACGCGCGCGACATCGTTCTTGGCGACAATGGCCTGGCGACGTTTGATGCGG